>Ga0209726_10001286_pt1 | contig 41330 bp, 38 predicted proteins | sample Subgrocontami54m_FD_187453 | JGI IMG/M metagenome (GOLD analysis project Ga0209726, IMG submission 187453) | Subsurface groundwater microbial communities from S. Glens Falls, New York, USA - GMW46 contaminated, 5.4 m (SPAdes) (version 3) | ecosystem: Environmental > Aquatic > Deep subsurface >...
GCTAGCGCCGTACTTGGTCGGCCACGACGTTCGTACTGTCCAGCAAGAATCGTGGGCAGGTCTCAAGAACGGCGCATTGCTTACTCAAGCCGAGGACGCCGGGTTCCCGGTGTTCGTGACCGGCGACCAGAATCTCGAGTTTCAGCAGAACACCTCGAACCGGCGTCTTGGCGTGGTTGTACTCTGCGCCACGAGCAATGCGCTCGAAGACCTGCTGCCTCTTGTTCCTGCTGGCTTGACCGCGATCGCGACCGTCCGACCTGGGCAGTTGATTCGTGTTGAGGCATAGCCGGCCCATCGAGACAGACCTTCGCAAGCGGGCTTCACCCGCCTGCTCGGCCGCTCATGGGCGTTGGCCGCATTTATTGACGGCATCGCGTGACTTCGACGATCCATACGCTCAACTCGTCATACCGGGAGATCCTTATTGAGCATCTTTTCGTCGGCGAAATCATGCGGCGTTTGTGGCTCAAGAGGATCACGCAGTTCGAAGTGCTTCAACCGCAAGTTGACGATAGCGGGTATGACCTCGTGATCGAGGCAAACGACGTGGTCCGCCACATTCAGCTCAAATCCTCATTCGACACCGCGGTAACTGGTCAAGTGAAGGCAAACCTAAGACTCGCCCGCAAGCCCAGCGGTTGTGTGGTCTGGGTGCGCTTCAATCCGGATACCCTGCAACTTGGTCCCTTTCTGTGGTTCGGTGGTGCTCCTGGACTGCCGATCCCGGACCTCACAAAATTCAAAATAGCGAAGCACACTCGCGCCGATACTTGCCGAACGCCTGCCAGTCAGCGCTGCGCGCTTCCTTCGGCGCGGCAAAACCGGAACGTCTAGGACTTGGCGTATGACCGCTGGCCGATCTTTACCGAATGCGCACCGAAAAAAGCGGCCGGTCAGCTGCAACCCGCTAGGCCAGCACAGTCGTAAGCAACCAGAAGTGCCCATAGCTTTGCCCCGCTCGGGGAGCCACCCCGGGGCTCGAACCTTTCCAACAATCCGATCGACAACGCCACATCCGTAGCGGGCATTGGCGGACGACGCCGGTTCAGGGCCAACGGGCTCTCACGCTTCTGGTGCGATCGAAAAACTCCGCGAAACGGGTCCGCGGCACAACCGCAAGCTATTGACCGGACCGTCATTCGCCGTCGGAAAGAGCAACTTTTTCGGCGCGCGCCGCGACGAACAGCCCGCTCATCCCGACCGCTTCGCGCGCGCGCAGCGTGAGCCCGCCCGCGGCGAGCAGCGGCCCGAGTTGGCGATTGAGATCCGTCGCGACGAGCCTCGCCAGTGCGCCCGCTGCGCGCCTCGGAAGCGATGCGCTTGCGTCGTCGGAAAGAAACTTGTCGAACACCGAGACGCGTCCGCCCGGTCGGAGCACGCGCGCCGCTTCGCGCATCGTGCCGAACGGGTCCGGCACCACCGCGATCGCCAGGTGCAGCAGCACGCAATCGAAACTCGACGGCGGGAATCCGAGCCGTGCCGCGTCCATCACGGCAACTCCTGCGCAGTTCGCACGCGAGTCGGTGCGCCGGCGCAGCCGCGCGAGCATCCCCGGGGAAATGTCGATCGCCGTGACCTCGAATCCCGCAGGGATCAGCGGCAGGTCGAGACCGGTGCCGGCGGCGATGACGAGGACGCGCTCTCCGGCACGCAGCTGCGCGAGCTCGTGCGCGCGCCGCCTCCCCCGCTCGATGAATCCGAACCGGCGCACGAACGCGTCGTACACCGGCGCATACGTGTCGTAGCGCGCGCGGTTCCAGCGCAGCCAGTCCATCGGTTATTCGAACCGCAACGCGGCGGCGCGCAGCGTCATGTTCATGTGCGTGTCTCATCCGTCCGGGACGGACCGATTATAGAATCGCTCGACAGGAGGTGACCCGTGCAGATCGGAATCGTCGGCTTGGGCAGGATGGGCGGCAACATGGCGCGGCGTCTTGCGCGCGGCGGCGCGCAGGTGCTCGCCTATGACCGCGACCAGGGCGCGCGCGAAGCGCTTGCGGGCGAGGAACGCGTGCGCGTGGCGGAGAATCTCGCGACGCTCGCCGCGCAGCTCGAAGGCAGGCGCGTGATCCTCACCATGCTGCCCGCGGGCGAGGCGACCGGCAGCGCGCTCAGGCACCTGCTTCCGCTGCTCTCAGCGGACGACACGGTCGTCGATGGCGGCAACGCCTTCTATCGCGATTCGATGGCGCGAGCGCTCGAGCTGTCGCAACGCGGGCTGCGCTTCGTCGATGCCGGGGTCTCGGGCGGGGTGCACGGGCTCGCGCAGGGCTACTGCCTGATGCTCGGCGGCACGCAGCACTCGATCGAGGTCTTCGAGCCGTTCGCAAGGATCCTCGCGCCGGCCCCCGATCGCGGCTGGCTGCATTGCGGCCCGAGCGGCGCCGGGCATTTCGCGAAGATGATCCACAACGGCATCGAGTACGGGATGATGCAGGCCTACGCCGAGGGTTTCGCGCTGCTCGCCGCGCGGCGCGAATTCGACATCGACCTCGGCCGGCTCGCCGAAACCTGGCGCCACGGCAGCGTGGTGCGCTCGTGGCTTCTCGACCTGTGCGCCGATGTGCTCGAGCGCGACGCGCAGCTCGCCGACGTCGCACCCGTGGTGGCCGATTCGGGCGAAGGCCGCTGGACCGTGCTCGAGTCGGTGGAACTCGGCGTTCCGGCGCCGGTCATCACCATGGCGCTGATGGCTCGCTTCGCGAGCCAGGGGCGTGCGGACTTTTCCCGCAAGCTCCTCGCCATGATGCGCGCCGGTTTCGGCGGACACCCCGTCAAGCGCCAATGATCGTGGTGCTGATGGGGGTCTCGGGAAGCGGCAAGACCACCATCGGGCGGGAACTCGCAACGCGCCTCGGCTGCGAATTCCTCGACGGCGACGACTTTCATCCCGATGCGAGCGTCGCCAAGATGGCCGCTGGGACACCGCTTGAGGACGAAGACCGCTGGCCGTGGCTCGAGCGGCTCAATGCGCTGCTGAAGGAACGCGCGCGCCGCGGCGTCGATGCAGTGCTCGCGTGCTCGGCGCTGAAGGAACGCTATCGCGAGCGGCTGATGTCCGGAGTGGCGAATTGCCGGCTCGTGTTCCTCGACGCGCCGATCGAAGTGATCCGCTCGCGGCTCGCGGCGCGCCCGCACCGCTACATGCCGCAGTCGCTGCTCGAGAGCCAGTTCGCCGCGCTCGAGCCGCCGCGCGAGGCAATCGTCGTCGACGTATCGGCAGAACTCGGGTCATGCCTCGCCGCGATCGAGGCGGCGCTTGCGTTGCGCCCGGCAAACGGTGTCCGGGGCGCGAGCACCTAGCGTGTCGAGTCCGAAATCCGTGATGGTTTTCTTCGATCCCGGGACTTCGGCCGTTGTTGCCGAAGTCCCGAGACACGGCAACCGCGGCGGTGCGCGGTGGGCCAGGTTCGTGCCCGGAGACTGCCTCGGTGTCTCATGATTCCCCGCAACGGCGGGAAGCGAGGGGAATCACGAGATCGGACAAGAAACGCGAAATATCCGTATGCGAAATTGTGACTCAGGACACTAGCCGCCGATGTGCACCTGGTACCGCGCGCCATTCGAAAACGCACACGTTCCCGCGCCCTGCGTGGGCGTGTTCATCTGGTACTCGCAGCTCATGAAGGTGCCGCTCTGGCCGTAGGCGCTCGCCACGCCGCGGCGCGAATCGCCGTCGACGCGCGTCGCCTCGCCGGCAAGCAACTCGCCCTTGTAGTTGAGCTGGAAGCGCCCCTTGCCGGTCATCATGTTCGTGACCGTGCCGGCGACCATGCCGGTTTGCATCGCAATCTCATTCGCCGGATACAGGCGGGCCGCCAGCTGGGTCGGCATCGGGCCAGTCGGCGGCGGCGGCGGATACGTCGGCGCCACTGACGGCGGGTAGACGTACACCGTGCCGTCCGGCGCAACCGGCAGTACGTAGCAACCGCCAAGCGACAGCGCGGCAGCCGACAGGGCGGCGGTCCATCTGGTTTTCTTCCACATGAGGCGCTCCTTCATCAGGTGCGGAATGTCCGCGCCGCAGGACCATCATCGGCCCCGGTCGCTTGCACGCGAGCGACGGACCGCTGACCGATCGCTTACGCCCCTCGGGTTGGGGCTGGGCGCGGCAATGCAGTAAAGTGTCTCCGCCCCATGGCCGAAAGCTCCTACCCGGACGCTCTGCCCGCGCAGTACCGCCTGCACTGGTACGTCCTGGAGCGGGTGCTGGGCCAGGGCGGATTCGGCATCACCTACCTCGCGCGCGACACCAACCTCGATCAGCCGGTCGCGATCAAGGAGTACCTCCCGGTCGATGTCGCCACGCGGCGCGCCGACGCCACGGTTCGCGCGCGCAGCGACGAGCAGAACGAGCGCTACCGCTGGGGCCTCGAACGGTTCATCCGCGAAGCGAGGACGCTCGCGCGGTTCGATCACCCGAACATCGTCCGGGTGCTCTCGGTGTTCGAGCACAACAACACCGCCTACATGGTGATGCGCTTCGAGGAGGGCGAGAACTTCGCCGCGCTGCTCGAGCGCAGGCGCACGCTGCCCGAGGCCGAACTGATGCGCGTGCTACTTCCGGTCATCGACGGGCTCGCGCTGGTGCACGACGCGAACTTCATCCACCGCGACATCAAGCCGGACAACATCCACGTCCGCGACGACGGCTCGCCCGTGCTGCTCGACTTCGGCTCCGCGCGGCTCGCCCTCGGTCAGGCGCGCACGGTGACGATCCTGATCGCGCCGGGCTACGCGCCGTTCGAGCAGTACTACAGCAGCGGCGAAAACCAGGGACCGTGGACCGACATCTACGGGCTGGGCGCAACCTGCTACCGCGCGATTTCCGGCATCGCGCCGATGGACGCGATCGCGCGCTCCAAGGGCATCCTCGGCAGCACCCGCGAAATCCTGGTCCCGGCAAGCGCGATCGGAAAGGGGCGCTATTCCGATCGCCTTCTCGCTGCGATCGACCATGCGCTCGAGTTCTCGGAGAAGGATCGCCCGCAGTCGCTCGCCGACTGGCGGCGCGAACTGACTGCGCCAGATGCGGCTGGTTCGGCCGCTGGCGCGCCTACCGTGCGCTCCGATGCGGCGCCTGCCCCCGCGGCGGCCGTGAGTCCGTCCGCGCGCGGTCCGATCATTGGCGCAGTGATCGGCGCCATCGTCGCCGTCGTCGCAGTCGTGATCTATCTGCAGCCGGGCGCAGAACGCGACAAGCTCGCACAGGCACTGCAGCAATCGCAGGAGGAACGCCAGCGACTGCAGGCGCAGCAGGAAGAACTTGCGCGCCGCGAAGCCGAAGCGACGAAGCTGCTCGAGGCCCGCGAACGCCAGCAGCGCGAAGAACAGGCGCGGCGCGAGGCCGAGGCGAAATCTGCGCCGTCCGCAGAACCACCGGCGCAGCCGAAAAAGCCCTCGCCGGTCGTTGCCAGGGAAGCAAAACCGAAGTCCGAGCCGCCACGCGCGCGAGTTCAATCCCCGCCCGCGCCTTCGAAGCCCGCGGCACCGGAACGTGCCGCGGCCTTCGAGCCGACCGCAATTCCTCCGCCCTTGCCCGTACCCGCCGCAGCGTCGCCGGGAACTCAGAAAGTGGAAAGCGAGACGCTTCCTGCCCAAGCTGAGGCTTCGGCGAGGAAAGCCGAAAACCTACCGTCCGAAGCCGCCAAAACGAAGCCAGCCGAAGCGGTCTCGACTGCGAAAGTCGCGCCCGATGACCGAACGCGCGCGCTTCAGGGCGATGCCTCCGCGCAATACAGACTGGGCGAGAACTACGAAACCGGGCGCGGCGTGACGCAGAACTACTTCCAGGCGTACTACTGGTACAGCGCCGCGGCGCGCGGCGGCAACGCCGCGGCGAAATCGAAAAAGGACCAGATGGCGGCGCGGCTGCAGCCGGCCGAAATCCAGCAGGCGGACAAGCTGGTCGAGCGGCTTGCGCGCTCCCCGAAGTGATCGCGACTAGAATTCAGGCATGAACCCGAGGCGCCCCCGCTGCCACCAGGCCTGGGTGGCGCTCGTGCTGGCGCTGCTCGCGGCGGGCTGCGTCACCCAGGAAGAAAAGCGCGACGCGACGCTCGCGGTCAATCTCGCATTCCAGACCGAGTACGAGCAGATCCTCGCCGAAAAGGGTGTCCGCACGTACAAGGTGAAACGCACCGAGGCGTTCGTCGCGCTGCACGCGGCGCTCAGCCGCCTCGGGATGCGGATCGAAAGCCAGGAACCCGAAGTCGGTTACATCAACGTCTTTGCGCCCGCGCCGACGCCGCTCAACGCCCGTGAGTGGCGTCAGGTGGCGGAGGCGGACCTGCCGAAGATCCGCGCGCTCGCGCGGCCGCACATTGGATGGGCGGCGGAATTCATCAATTTCGAGCCGCAGGGCCTGCTCGTCGTGATCAACGGCACGACCCTCGATTCCCCCGGCGGCTCGGAGATCTCTCTCACGATGCGGCTGCGCGAAGTGGCGCCGCCGCCCTCCGGCATGCCGCGGCGCGAGTACCCGCCGCCGACTGGCGTGCGGCTCGGCCTGGACAAGATCTGGGCGCAGTTCGAGCAGGAATTGCGCTCGGCCGGAAAGCTTCCCTGATACCGCGCGGCTGGAAGGTATCGCGGAACCAAGCGAAGTCGGCAGACGAGAATGCTCACAGTTCGGCGGCCGGAACGATTTCGACGTTCACAGGTCTGCCGACTTGGCGCGAGATTCACCGCTCGGAGAGATTTTGCCGCTCCCGGATCTGCCGACTTGGCGCAGCAATACCGCGCCAAGTCGGCAGACCAAGGGAACCCGAATTCACACCCGGGTCGTGATTTACGCAGGATCGCGGACGCTGCGCGAAGTCGGCAGACGTGAAGAACAGCAAAACCGCGACAAACTTCAACCTGCTGTCGGCTGCCCGAGCCGCGCGAGTACGGCCTGCGTTTCCGCGGAAGGCATCATCTTCAGACGGGCGGCGAAGATCGTGCGCAGGCGCTCGTAGGTCGCGCGCGCCTCGATCGGATCGCCTGCTCGCTGATAGCAGAGCATCAGGCTTCGGTACGGCGCCTCGAACAAATGATCGGCGTCGATGCAGCGCAGGTAGCTCTCGGCCGCAGCGGCAGGCTGATTGGCTTCCTCCCAGCGCCGCGCGATGCGCGCCAGGCAGCGCAGCAGGCGCGCGCGCATCTGTTCCCGGCAGGCGATGAATCCTGGTTGTTCGGACTCATCCGGCAGGAACGGCCCGCGATACAGCGCAAACAGTTCGTCGGTGAGCGCGCGCACCTCGGCGTCGGCGCGCTCGCGTCCGGTTTCACGCAGCGCGTCGTCGATCGCCTTCATCACCGCCTCGAGCGCCCAGGTATCGATCCACACGAGCGCCGGATTGAGGCTCAGGCGCGCATCCCGGAGGATGAGGGCGTCGTCGTCGCCCAAAAGGCGCCGCAACCGGTGCAGCGTCGCGGTGAACGACTTGTGCGCGTAATCGGCGTCGACGTGCGGCCAGAGCGCATCCGCGAGCTGGTCGGCACGCACGTTATGCCCCCCGAGCGCGACCAGCAGCTTCAGGAGTTCCAGCGGCCGCCCCGGCCCCTTGCCGCCGAACTCCACGGGGCCGGTCTCACGCAGCAGCTCGAACCGTCCCAGCGCCGAGATCCGGAAAGCCCACGGCCAGTCGTGCAGCCTGAGTGGCGCAGCGCGCGGCGTGAGGCGGCGCGCGCGCGCGAGTCTCCGCGCGTACTCAGGCTCGATTCCGTGGCCCAGAGCGACCGCACACAGGTCCGCGGTTTCGCGGGGGCGCCACCAGGGCGCGTACTGCAGATCGTGTTCGCGGGCGAGAGAAAACGCAGCGCCTGCGGCAGCGAGCGCCAGGGCCTCGTCTTTGAGTTGCAGCGCGGCCTCCGCCGCCGCCAGCTGCGCCGCGAACTGCAGCCAAGGGCTGCGCAGCCGCTCGGCGAGCGCCAGCGCGCCGCGCACCTGCGCCTCGCAGCCGCGCCGATCGCCCGAATCGGCGAGCGCGCGGGCGAGCGCCGCGCGCGCCAGGCACTCGAGCCAGGGGATGCCGGCCTCGGAAGCCAGCGCTTGCGCCGATTTCGCCTCGCGCTGCGCCCCGGCCGCATCGCCTTCGAGCGTGGCCAGCCAACCGCGCAAATAGTGCACGATCGCGCGATCGCCGCGCCGCAGCCGAGCGCCTTCGGCCTCCAGCCGCCGCAGCTCGCCTCGCGCGGCATCGCGATCGCCGGCGCCAAGCGCGGCCGCCGTCATGAGCGCGTGCAGCCATTCATCGAAGCGGTGCAGTCCTTCCACATCGGCCTGCGCAAGCGCCGAGCGCACGGCATTCATGGCAGCCTCGAACTCGCCGCCCGCAAGATGCAATACGCCGGCGGCGAGGTGCAGCGGGATCACGCCGCCCGAAGCGCGATCCCGCGTGCGCGCCAGCACCGGTTCCAGGTCGCGCCTCGCGCCCGAAAGATCCCCCCGCAGCAGGGCGCGCATCGCTCGGGCGACGGCGAGTTGTGTTTCGCCGCCCTCGTGCGTGCGAGCTTTTTCCGCCTGCTCGAGGCAACCGAACCAAGGGTCGAGATCCGTGTTCCCCGAATCGCGCCAGAGAATGGCCTCGGCGACCCGCTCGAAGACTGCGGGCGGAATGTCCTGGCTCCGCGCCCCGGAATCGGTGTGCAGGCGCGCCACAGTGTCGATCCACTGATCCAGCGCCGTGAGATCGTCGAACTCGAGCAGCGTCGCTTCGATCACGCCGCCGCCGCTACGCAGCATCCCTCTCAGATCTCCCGACCGGCGATACGCTTCGAAGGCGCGCTCGAACGAGCGCCGCGCCGCGCGCGGGCTCTCGTGCACCCGGCTGGCACCGTGCGCGCGAAGCAGGTTCGCGTCGGACTCGAGCACCGCCTGTGGAAGCAGTTCGAGCCAGCCTGCGAGCGTTGCGCTGCGGCCCTGCGAGAGCATCGCATCGGCCTCCGCAGCAGCGAGCCGCGCCACCTCGGACCAGTCGCGGGTCTCCACGAGCAGCGACACCGAGGCGTCGGCGTGGCCCGCGTCGCGCAGCAGAGTGGCCGCGCGCCGCAGATGCTCCGCGCCCAGCGCTTCCGGCTGGTCCTGCGCAGCGCGGGCGCGCAGGAATTCGCGCATCAGCGGATGCAGCTGGAACGCGCGCCCGCCTTCGGTCTGCGTTTCGCTCACGAAATAGTTGTTGAGCGCGAGATTGAGCAGCAGCCGCGCCGCCGCGGGCTCGCCGGAAAGCGATTGCGCAATCTCCGCGGTCATCCGCGGCAGGCAGGCGATGCGCAGCAGGAACTGCCGCGTCTTCGGTTCGAATCGATCGAATATCTCGCCGGCGAGGTAATCGAACACGACCTGCGGCGCGGCACCGTGCGGCGGGTCCGCCGGCCGGCCGGCGAGTTTTGCGTGCTCGAGCATCAGCACGAGTCCGGCCGCCCACCCTTGCGTGCGCTCTCGAAGCGCCGCTGCCGTCTCGGCTGCGAGCGCCTGGCCGCGAAGCTCGGCGATTGCCGCCAGTTCCCCGGCATCGAGCCGCAGGTCTTCCCAGCCGAGACAGAGCATTTCGCCGGCGACCCGCAGGCGGGCGCAGGACGCGGGTGCTTCGCTGCGACTGGTGACGATCACCGCGCAGTGCTTCGGCACCTGGTTGAACGCGGCTTCGAGCACCGCATGCAGCGCGCCTTCCGGCGGCACGGCGTGGAGGTTGTCGAACACGAGCGCAAAGGGCGCCTTCACCCGGGCGAACAACTGGCGGAAGAATTTCCGCGCAAACGACGCCGTGTCGGCGCCGGCCTGCGGCGTGAACGCCGGCAGCTCTTTCGCGCCGAGGCCATCGAGCTTTCGGGCGGCGTGGGCAAGGTAGTGAAACAGCGTCGCCGCGTCCGCATCGTCCGGATCGACCTGGTACCACAGGCACCGATAGCCGCGCGCCTCGGCGTAGCTCGCGGCGAGCGTCGTCTTGCCGGCGCCTGGCGGGCCCGAGATCCAGACCACCGTACGGCCGGGCGCACCGTCCATTCGGGCGAACAGCCGTTCGCGAGGCGCGATCGCGCTGATCGCGGGGCGCGTGGTCTTCGCGAAGGCGATGCTGCGCGCAGCGGGTTCAGCCGCCAATTCCCGCCCTCCCGGCCACGCCCGCGCCCACGCTCGGTTTCATGGGTGGAAGTGTAGTCCAGCGCCGGAGTTCAGCTCCCGACATGGACCTGGTAGCGCGCGCCGTCCGAGAACGTGCAGGTTCCGGCGCCCTGCCGCGGATTGTTCATCTGGTATTCGCAGCTCATGAAGGTGCCGCTCTGGCCGTAGGCGCTCGCCACCCCGCGGCGCGAATCGCCGTCGACGCGCGTCGCCTCGCCGGCGAGCAACTCGCCTTTGTAGTTGAGTTGGAAGCGGCCCTTGCCGGTCATCATGTTCGTGACCGTGCCCGCGACCATGCCGGTTTGCGTCGCGATGTCGTTGGCCGGATAGAGGCGCGCGTGCAGGATCGCCGGGGATTGCGCAGCGGCCGGTGCGCCCGGTGGCACGGACGCGGCCGGAACGGCTGCGGGCACGACGCCTGGCGGATAGACATAAAGCTGGCCGTCGGGTCCCACCGGCACCGCGATGCAACCAGAAAGCAGGGCCGCGGCGGTCGAAGCCGCGAGGGTCAGGGATTTCAGCGTTTTCATCAGTTCCTCCGTCAGTGTTGCAGGCCATACATCCGGCCTGCGCTCACATCATCGCGGGAACTGTCTGAATGGCGAGTGACGCCGGGGTTACAGATCGCTTATCGAGCGCCCGCCGATTCGCACGCTGGAATTGTGCCGTGGACTTGATCTGGGTTAAACGGACCCTCGGGCGCCCGTCCAGAATCATCGACAGTGAGGGCCGTCCCTACGAGGGATTCTGCCCGAAACCGATGGCCGGCGCGGCGATGGCTGGCCGCGACGCTTGCGCGATTCCGCAGCATCGGGCGATACGAGCGTTTTTGGCGACAAGCACAGACCTCTATGCCGATCAGCAGCAGCGCAGTGCACACCGGGACGGACGATCAGGTCCCTGCGATGGACATGCCACTGCCGCATGCAGAGCGCTTCTTCGAAATCCGCTTCGAATCCATCGGCGGACTCGGTGCGCACGCCGCCGGCCAGGTGCTTGCGAGCGCCGCGGTGCTGCGCATGGGGCTGAACGGCGCGCACTTCTCCTCCTACGGTTCGGAAAAGAAGGGATCGCTCGTGCGTTCCTTCGTGCGCCTGGGCCAGGCGGAGCTGCCGATTCGCACCAGCGCTCCGGTCGAAAAACCCGATGTCATCGTCGTCTTTCATGCTGCGTTGCTGCAAAACCCGGCATCCTTCGCGGGTCTGCGCGCCGACGGCACGCTCATTTACAACGCACGGCCGGGCCCGGCGCCACAGGAACTGGCAGCGCTGCCGCGCGGCGCGCGCGTGATCCGCGTCGATGCACTGGGAATCGCGGTTCGGGCCAAGTCGCGCCCCAACGCGGTGCTGCTGGGCACGCTTTGCGGCGCCTTTCCCTTCCTTCGCGCGGATGTAGTTCTCGAGGAACTCACGCAGGAATTCGCCGGCCGGCATCCCGAAGCAGTTGCCTCGAACGAGCGCGCGTTCCGCGCCGGAGCGAGCGAGTTCGAGACGCTCGAGGCGGTTGGCCGCGCGCAAGGCGATCTTCCGGTCGCCTATAGCGAGCCGGCGTGGGGTTATGAAACCCAGCCGTTGGGCGGGATCATTCCGGCCCCCGGCAATACGGCCTGGAACGACCTCTCGATGTCGCGCACCGGGTGGCTTCCGCTTCTGGATCGCGGCAAGTGCATTCACTGCGGGCTGTGCGACCTGGTCTGCCCCGACCAGTGCCTGGTCTGGGCCGACGGCGAAGAGGGCGGCAAGTTCGAGCGCGAGCTGATGGGCATCGATTATCGTTACTGCAAGGGTTGCCTGCGCTGCATCGAATCCTGTCCCACGGCCGCAATGGCGAAGAGCGAGGAAACCCCGGGTCTCGCCGATCGGCTGCGCGTGCCCCTGTTTCCCGGGTTGATCGGTTGAGCGGGATGCCATGACGACTCTGTCCGCGACACTGCCGCGCACCGGCGCGGACGTCCCTGCGCCGGCAGCAGCGCGGCAAAAACTCGAATTTCGCAGCGGCAACGAAGCCGCCGCGCTCGCCGCGCGCGACATCGGCTACCACCTGATGGGTTACTTCCCGATCACGCCGTCGACCGAGATCGCGGAGAACCTTTCGGAAATGCAGGCCAACGGCGAGCACGACATCGTGATGGTCGCCGGCGACGGCGAGCACGGCGCGGCCGGCATCTGCTATGGCGCCGCGCTCGGAGGCGGTCGCGTCCTCAACGCCACGAGCGCACAGGGCCTGCTGTACGCGCTGGAGCAGCTGCCGGTGCAGGCGGGCACGCGGGTTCCAATGGTGCTCAATGTCGCCGCACGCTCGGTCTCCGGACCGCTCGACATCCGCGGCGACCACTCGGACCTCTATTACGCGCTCAACACGGGCTGGATCATTCTCTGCGCGCGCGACCCGCAGGCGGTCTACGACCTGAATTTCGCCGCGATCAGGATCGGCGAACACCTAGACGTGCGCCTGCCGGTGCTCATCGCGTACGACGGCTTCATCACCAGCCACCAGAAGCGGCGCATCCAGGTGTTCGACGACCCGGAAGCGATTGCCGGGTTTCTCGGAGTGCGGCCTGATTTTCCCTCGCCGCTCGACACCGAGCATCCGGCGACCTTCGGCCCGTACATGAACGACCCGGATCTGATCAACAACAAGGTCCAGCTTTCGCAGGCGATGGAAGCCGCCCGCCGGGTGATTCCCGAAGTGCTCGCCGACCTGGAGGCCATGACCGGCCGCGCTTACCCGGTGCTCGATGCCTATCGCATGGACGATGCGGAAGTCGCTTCGGTGCTGGTGAACTCGGCCGCCGAAACTGCGAAGGAAACCGCGGATGAATTGCGCGCGCGGGGCGAGCGCGCCGGAGTGCTTTCGCCGAACGTGCTGCGGCCCTTCCCCGCAGAGGAATTCCGCCGCGCGCTGCGGCGGGTGAAAGCGGTGACGATCGGAGATCGCGCCGATTCCTACGGCGCCGGCGGCGGCAATCTGTCGCTCGAAGTGCGGGCCGCGATCCAGGTCGATCCGGCGAACCGGACGCGAGTGCTGTCGCGGATCTACGGGCTCGGCGGCAAGGACTTCTACGCAGCCGACGCCGAGCAGTTCTTCGCGCAGGCGATCGACGCCGCCGCATCGGGCAAGGTCTCCGAACCCTTTGCCTACCACGGCGCGACGCCTGGCAAGCCAGGCGCAGGGCCACGGCCCGGGCTGCCGGCGATCACGGCAGCCGAGGTGTCGCGCCCGATGGCGCACGTGCGCCGCGACTCGGCGACCGGCCGCCTCGCAGTCGAACTCGAGCCGCTTTGGAAGATGACTTCCGTGCCGAACCGCATCGCGCCGGGCCACGGCGCCTGTCCCGGCTGCGGCACCTTCCCGGTGCTGAACCAGGTCTACCGGGTGATGCAAGGCAACATCGTGGTGCTGTTCCAGACCGGCTGCGCCATGGTCGTCACCACCGGCTACCCGGCGACCGCGCACCGCATCAACTACATCCACAACCTGTTCCAGAACGGCGCGGCGACGCTCTCGGGACTGGTCGAGATGTATCACGAGCGAGTGCGCCGCGGCGAACTGCCCGCGTCGAGGGACATCACCTTCGTCATGGTCACCGGCGACGGCGGCATGGACATCGGCATGGGATCGGCGCTCGGCGCCGCGCACCGCAATCACCCGATGCTGATCCTGGAGTACGACAACCAGGGCTACATGAACACCGGCGCGCAGCTTTCCTACTCGACGCCGTTCGGCCACCGCACTTCCACCAGCGAGGTCGGATCGCGCCTGCCGGGCAAGCGCTATCACCACAAGGACACGGCGCAGATATTCTCCGCCTGTCACCTGCCCTACGTGTTCACCGCGAGCGAAGGCTATCCCGAGGACCTGATGCGCAAGGCCGCGAAGGCGCAGTGGTACGCCAAGCGCGAGGGGCTCGTTTACGGCAAGGTGCTTTCCTTCTGCCCGCTCAACTGGCGCGCCGCGGACGACGCCGCGCAGCCGATCCTGCAGGCGGCGGTGGACTCGTGCTTTTTCCCGCTCTACGAGGTCGAGCACGGCCATACCTCGATCACCTACGACCCCGAGGCGAGCGGCCGCCTCCACCCGGTGTCGGACTGGCTCGGGCAGATGGGCAAGACGCGGCACCTGGTCAAGTCCGAAAACGCCTCGATCCTGCAGGGCATCCAGCAGGAAACCGATCGCCGCTGGCGGCGCCTGAAAGCCATGCACGCTCACCCGGATCTCTAGCCCGGCCATGGCACGCATCCTCGAGACCCGCAGGCTCACTCCGGTGACGAAGTTCTTCCGCCTCGACGCGCCGCTCATCGCCGCCTCGGCAAGACCGGGACAGTTCGTGATGCTGCGCGTGCGCGAGGGCGGCGAGCGCATCCCGATCACGATCGCCGATTACGATCGCGCCGCGGGCACGATCACCATCGTGGTGCAGGCGGTCGGCGCGACCACGCAGCGCGTGTGCGCGCTGGAAGCGGGCGAGTCGATCCTCGATGTCGCCGGCCCGATGGGCGGACAGGTCGAGATTGCGCCGGGGGGGCACGTCTGCGGCATCGGCGGCGGCTTCGGTTCGGCGGCGCTGCTGTGCCTGATGCGCGAATTCTCGGCGCGCGGCGACACCACCACCGCGATCGTTGGCGCGCGCAGCGCCGATCTCGTCATCCTCGCGGATGAACTGCGCCAGGTGTGCGACAACGTCGAGATCTGCACCGACGACGGTTCGGCCGGGTTCAGGGGTTTCGTTTCGCAGCGTCTCGCGCAGCTCATCGCGGGCGACGGCCCGGGGCGGCCCGATTCGGTCGTCGCCATCGGCCCGATGGCGATGATGCGCGCGGTCGCGGAAACGACGCGCGCGGCGAAAATCAGGACGCTCGTTTCGATGGACCCGCTGATGGTCGATGGCACCGGCATGTGCGGCGGGTGCCGCGTCACGGTCGGCGGCAAGGCGCAGTTCGCCTGCGTCGACGGGCCGTGCTTCGATGCGCACGAAGTCGATTTCGACGAGGCGATGCGCCGCAACAAGGCCTACGTGCGCGAGGAAAAGCGCGCCGCCGAGCAGCTCGCCTGCATTTCCGGACGGGGAGCGCAACCGTGCCGGTGAAGCGCGCCGACAAGACGCCGATGCCGGTGCGCGATGCGCTCGAGCGGGCGCACGACTTCGGCGAGGTGAATCGGGGCTACACCCAATTCCACGCGGGATTCGAGGCCGAGCGCTGCCTGCGCTGCCAGGACCCGGTGTGCGTCGGCGGTTGCCCGGTGCAGATTCCGATCCCCGAGTTCGTGCACGCCGTGGCCACCGGCGACATGGCCGGCGCGGCGAAGATCCTGCGCTCGGCCAATCCGCTGCCGGCGATCTGCGGGCGCGTCTGCCCGCAGGAATCGCAGTGCGAGGCCGAATGCAGCCTCGCCAACCGCTTCGATCCGGTCGCCATCGGCCACCTCGAGCGCTACGTCGCCGACTGGGAGCGAACGCAGCCGCCGGCGGTCGAAAAGCGCATCACTCGCAAGGAAAAGATCGCGATCATCGGCGCCGGGCCTTCGGGCCTGGTCTGCGCCGGCGGACTGGCGCAACTCGGCTATGCGGTCACGATCTACGAGGCGCTGCACGCACCCGGTGGCGTATTGCGCTACGGCATTCCGGAGTTCCGGTTGCCCAAGGCGATCCTCGACTGGGAAATCGATCTGCTGAGGGCGATGGGCGTGGAGATCGTGTGCAACGTCATCATCGGCAAGACGCTCACGCTCGACGAGCTGTTCGAGCGGATGGGCTATGCGGCGGTATTCATCGGCACCGGCGCGGGGCTGCCGCAGTTTCTGGGAATTCCCGGCGAGAACCTGAACGGCGTGATGTCGGCGAACGAGTTCCTGACGCGCGTCAACCTGATGCGCGGATACGAATTCCCCGAGTCGGACACTCCGGTGCGGGTGGGCAAGCGCGTCGCCGTGATCGGCGCCGGCAACACGGCGATGGACGCAGCTCGCACCGCGCTGCGCATGGGCGCCGAGGAAGCGATGATCGTGTACCGGCGCAGCCAGAAGGAGATGGGCGCGCGGGTCGAGGAATTCCACCACGCGACCGAAGAGGGCGTGAAGTTCTACTGGCTCACCAATCCGCTCGAAATCCTCGGCAGCCCGGACGGCTGGGCCGAGGGCCTGAAGTGCCAGCGCATGAAGCTCGGCGAGCCCGACGCCTCGGGGCGCGCGCGCCCGATCCCGATTCCGGGTACGGAGAGCGTTCTCGCCGCGGACAACGTGATCCTCGCGATCGGCACCACACCGAATCCGCTTCTCACACGCACCACTTCCGGACTGCTGACGAACAAGAAGGGCTGCCTGGTCGCGGACGAGAAAACCGGCCTCACGTCGAAAGCGCTGGTCTTTGCCGGGGGCGATGCCGTGACCGGCGCGGCGACCGTGATCCTCGCTGCGGGCGCAGGCAAGCGCGCGGCGCAGGCCATTCACCAGACGCTCGCGGCACGCGCATAACGTTTCGCAGGCGGGCGGAAGTCATCCGTTGGAGCTAGAGTCGCGCGGCCTGCGCGGCACCACGCGTCACAATCCCAGCTCCCCGTCGGTCGCGCTGTGCCGGTACTTGTCGCTCGGCGGCCAAGGTCGCGCAGGCCAATCGGGCTCGAAAATGAAGGACGACCGATTACGGCCGGGTAGCAATTCGCCGTTGCCGGCGCCTTTGGCGTAATCGTAGTACAGCTTGACGATCTGCTCCTTCGTCACCTGCTGTGCAGCCGGGTGTGAGACGCAGGCATCGCGCCAACGGCGTACGCGCGCGTACGCCTCCTCGTCGGGCAACTCGAATTCTTCGTAGTACTCCAGAAACCAGAAGCGCATGAACAGGGGCGTGAACACGGTCTCTGCCCAGCCGAACTCCTCGAACAGAAACGGGCCGGACGGGGCGTGCTCGTTCAGGAATTCGTTCAAACCTGCATACTGCTTCAGCATGCTCTCACGCAGGGCGTCGCGTTTCCCGGGATCCTGATTCATCACGTAGCCGTAGCCTTGGGTGCAAAACGCAGCTTCGAACATCGTCAGCATGTTCTCCACCGCGCGCCGGTAGGGGTCGCGCTGCGCCACCGCGCGCTCCGGGTAGAGATCCTCGAGGTACTTCAGGATGACGAGGCTCTCCTTGAGGATGCGCCCGTCCGCCGTCTCCAGAATTGGCAGCGCGGTACTGCCCCCGGTCTTCTTCAGCAGCCAATCGGGCCGAGGCCGCGTGACGTCGACCACGCGAAATCCGACGTCGCGTCGCCGGCCCTTCAGCGACAACAGGATTTCCAGTCGCTGGCAGAAGGGGCAGACCGGGATGTGATGTACGGTCAGGTCAGCCATGCTCGCCGCGCGACCTGCTTCGTGGTTCGTTCGCCGCGCGTTCAGTACCCACGCGCCACCCCCTCGCGCCGCGGATCGGCTCCACCCCGCCACCCTCCGGGTACGCGTTCGACGACGTGAAGCCCGCTCGTCAGGTTGGTCACGCTCACTTCGTGCCCCCGCGCCTGCAAGTCCCAAACCAGCGCTTCATAGGCCGAGCCGCGCTCGATCTCGGTCGGTCCGTTGCGGCTGCCGAAATTGGGCAGCGCCACTGCGCTCTGCGCATCGAGCTTCCAATCGAGCACCGCGACCAGCGCCTTTGCCACGTAATTGATGATCGCCGAACCGCCCGGTGAACCTGCGACCAGTCGCAGCGATCCGTCCGCGTCGAACACCAGGGTCGGTGCCATTGTGCTGCGCGGCCGCTTCTCCGGCTCGACGCGATTCGCCACTGGCCGCCCATTCACCTCGGGCACCCAGGCGAAGTCGGTGAGTTGATTGTTGAGCAGAAACCCTCGCACCAGGATGCGGCTGCCGAACCCGTCCTCGATGGTCGTGGTCATCGCGACCGCGTCGCCGCGTTCGTCGACGATCGAGAGATGGCTCGTGCCGGCAACGGCGTGCTCCGGAGCATCCTGCAAGGCCGCGGCGCCGCGCGGCTCGCCCGGCTGCGCGCGCCCCATCGAGCGCTCGCCCAGGAGCCGCGCGCGCGCGTCCAGATACGCCGGATCGAGCAGTCCCGTCACCGGTTGCGACACGAACGCAGGGTCCGCGATATAGCGCTGGCGATCGGCGTAGGCGAGCCGCCCAGCCTCGGAAAACCAATGCAGCGCTTCCGATGACCGGGGCGGCGCATTGCCGAAGGGCGACCGCTCCAGGATCGCGAGCAACTGCAGCACCGCGATGCCGCCCGAGCTCGGCGGCCCCATGCCGCAGACGCGCCGCCCGCGGTACGGACCGCACACCGGATCGCGCTCGAGCGCCACATAGCGCGCGAGATCGCCGAGCGCCAGATCCCCCGCGTTACGGTGCGTCCGCACTGCGCGGACCATGTCCTCGGCAATGGCGCCGTGATAGAACGCGTCCGCGCCACCGGCAGCGATGCCGCGCAGCGTCGCGGCGTAATCCGCATTGACGATGCGCTCGCCGACCGGGCGTGCCAGATCGGTCGGCGTATAGAACAGCTGCCTCGCAGTCGGATCTGCGCGCAACGCCCGCTCGCGATCGAGCAACCGGTGCAGGCGCGGCGACATCGCGAAGCCCGATTCCGCGAGACCGATTGCAGGCTCGAACAGTCGCGCCCAGGGCAATCGCCCGTGCCGTCGATGCGCGAGTTCCAGCATTCGCAGGACGCCCGGCACGCCGACCGAGCGACCGCCGACGATGGCCTCGCGACGCGGCAGCGCCTTGCCGTCGGCGCCGAGGAAGCGATTCGCGCTCGCCGCTGCGGGCGCGGTTTCGCGCCCGTCGTAGCTTCGCACGCGCTTCGCGGCGTGCGACCAATGCAGCAGGAACGCGCCGCCGCCGATCCCCGAAGATTGCGGTTCCACCAGGCCGAGCACCATCTGCGCCGCGATCGCCGCATCGACTGCGCTGCCGCCCGCGCGCAGCATTTCCAGCGCCGCGTCCACTGCATGCGGATTTGCCGCCACCACCATTGTTCGCTGCGCGACAAAGGCTGCCTTCTCCCGGCGCCCCGTGGCCTGTTCCGGTTCGAGATCGCGCTGCCGCTCGTGCGCGCACGACGCGACAAGAAAGACCAGCGAGAGCGCAAGTGCGTGGAGGCGATTTCGCATTCTTTAATCTAACGCAAATCCCTGCGGACGCCTCCGGTTACCATGCGCGAAGGATCGGGAGAAGAAGTGGTGTTTCAAATCCGGGGGCAGGGTCGCATCGCGGCCGCACGCCCCTGCCGTCCAATCCGGATGCGGCACGAAGAGATTCGAACATGAAGCGCCTGCTGCGGATATCGACCGCCGAAGAGCTGCTCGCGCACGCGATCGAGATCGAGCGCGAGGCCGCGGCGCGCTACCTGGAGTTGGGCGAGCACATGCGCGACCTGGGCAACGGCGCCGTCGCGGAACTCTTTCTGCGCCTTGCCGCGACGGAGCGAAAACACCAGTGCGAACTGGAATCCCGCGCGCAGGGGCTGCGGCTGCCGCGCATCGCGCCCGGGGAGTACGCCTGGCTCGACGTCGCAGCGCCGGAGACCGCCGCGCACGACCTGGTGCTGAAACTGATCACGCCGCACGACGCGCTGCTGATCGCTCTCCAGGCCGAGCAGCGGGCGCTTGCGTTTTTCGAGGCGGCGCGCGCGCAGGCAACCGACCCTGCGCTCGCAGCGATGGCAACTGAACTGGCCGCCGAGGAAGGCGTTCACGTCGCCTGGGTGAAGAGCGCCCTGCGCCGCACGCCCGATCCGGTGATCGACTGGGACGCCGTGTTTCACTGATCGCGCTGCATGGCCAGCGCGATTCCGGCGATCGCCAGCAGCAACGCCGCGCACCACAGCGCCGGCGTGAAGCTCCCGGCCCATTCGACCGCGTAACCCGCGAACACCGGTCCGGAGAGTTGGCCGATCCCGAAGGAAGCCGTCATCGCGCCCATCAGCGGCGCGGCATTGCCGGATCGCGCACGCAGCCGCGCCTGTTTCATGCCGAGCATCGTGATCGACATCGCGGTCGCGCCGACCAGCAGATTCGCCAGAACGATGCTCGCCGCGCCGGGCGCGATCGCCGGAGCGACGACGCCCGCGGCCTGCGCGAAGAAACTCCCGATGAAGGCCGGTCGCTCGCGCCCCGGTCCGAGCCGGCTGCACAGCACCGTGCTCGCCGCCGCCGCGACCCCGAAGAGCGGCCAGTAGAGCGTGCTCGCAAAACCCGCCCCCAGCGCATCGCGCGCCATCACCGGCAGAAACGTGCCCGGGATGATGTAGCCGAAGCCGAAGCTTCCATAGGCAACGATGAGAACCCAGGTGCGGAAATCCCAATGCGCGGTGCGGTCCGCCGCAACGGTTTCTGGATTCTGCGCTGCTACGCGAACACCTTCGTAGGCGGGCCAGACGATCGCGGCCGCCGCGAGCGAGGCAAGCCCGAGCGCGATCCAGATCTGCTGCGAGTTGAACGAGGCCGCGGCGAGCGCCGCGCAGATCGCGCCGCTGCCGACCACGCCAACCCCGACTCCGGAGAAGGCGACGCCGCTCCAGCGATCACCGCCCGCGGCCGCCAGTCGCGCAAGCAGCCAGGCCGAACCGAAGACGAGCGCCCAGGCGCTCGCCACGCCCCCCAGGAACCGCAGCAGCCACCACAGCGCGAACGCATTCACCAGGCCCATCGCGAGCGTGAGCACGCCGGTGGCGACGAGCCCCGCGCGCACCATGCGGTGCGCCGGCGCGTGCAGCCAGACCGCGCTCAACGCGCCGACGAGGTAGCCCAGGTAGTTGGCGAACGCGAGCCAGCTCCCGCCGGTGAGGCTCAGTCCTGCGTCCGCCTGCATGATCGGCAGCAGCGGCGTGAACGCAAAACGCCCCACGCCCATCGCGACCGCGAGCGTGGCGAGGAACGCGAAGGCGAAACGCGCCGGAGTCATGGCGCGCAGCTCGGAGAATCGGCGTGCCGCAGCGGATTCAGTCGACGTGTTTCGAGCGCAGCCAGGCGAGCTTTGCGGCGTAAATGTCATGGTCGCGCCGGTTGGTGCTCGTTTCCAGCGCGGCCGCGAGCTGCTTGTGCGCCGGAGCGAGCTCGCCGAGACCGAGCAGCGCGACCGCGAGACCGAAATGCGCCTCGTGGAAGAACGCGTTCCTGCTCAGTTCGCGCGAGAAATGCTCGCGCGCCGATGCATAGTCCTTGCGCTTCAACGCTGCGATGCCGAGATCGAAGAAATGGAACGGCGGCTGCGCCTCGATGCGCCGCAGCCGCTCCCGCAGCTCGAGCGCCGCGACCTTGCGCCCCTGTCGCTCGAAGAGCCCGGCAAGATTCGCGATCGCGGAAACATTCTCGGATTCGAGCGCAAGGACGTGGCGAAACGTCCGTTCGGCGAAACCGAGATCGCCGTGGCGCGCGTAGATCACCCCCAGGGTGTTGAACGCTTCGAGAAACCGGGGATCCTGCAGCGTAGCGCCACGCACCCACCAGTACGCCTCGTCGACCGCGCCGCGGCGCAGCGCCTCCGCCGCGCGATTGTTCATGAACATGGCCATCACGGTGTGATCGAGAATTTCCTGGGATCGCAGCCGCAGCAGGTCCACGCCCGGAGTGAAATCGACCACCACGCCCTTGATGCGGTCGTAGGTTTTCGAGCCCGTGGCGGCCGCGCCCTGCAACAGGATGTTGACGTGCCCGCTCGCGAACAGCGTGTCGTCGCTTCGGGTCCACAGGGGTTCGGAAAAGACCCGCTGGAACGAAACCGAGAGTCCGAGTTCGCGCGCCAGCGCAGCCGTCATCACGGTGAGCGACAGGCAATTGCCAGCCCGCGCCTCGAACGCTTCGGCCGCGGTGCGCGTGACCGCCGTGTCGTACTCGAGCTTCAGTTGCGTGTCGCTTTCGAGCGCCGCGACGAGGCCGCGCAGCGGACCCTGGTCGCGGACCTGCCTTGCGATGTCCTGGCGCAGGTAGTTGCGCATCGCCGCGCTGACCGCGAACACGCCGGGATCCCGTGGGACGGCACTCGGCGCGAACGCCGCATCGTTCAGGAGGCTCGGTGGTTCCGCGACGGGCACCGGGGCCGGCGTCGCGCACGCGCCAAGCATGAGCGAAGCAACGATCAGCAGCGCGCGCCGCATCCCGTCGATCGGCCATGGCCGGAATTGCCGTGCGAGGACCATGCGTCGATCCTAGCCCTGCACCCGGGCGCGGGCAAGGTGCTCCCGGAGCCAGGAAAAAGGCGGCACTCGGCCGCCTCGATGTTGCGCTGCGCCGTGAAGCCTTACACCATCAACGGCACCACCAGCAGCGCAACGATGTTGATGATCTTGATGAGCGGATTGACCGCCGGGCCCGCCGTGTCCTTGTACGGGTCGCCCACGGTGTCGCCCGTGACTGCGGCCTTGTGCGCGTCCGAGCCCTTGCCGCCGTGGTTGCCGTCCTCGATGTACTTCTTGGCGTTGTCCCAGGCACCGCCGCCGGTGCACATCGAAATCGCGACGAACAGCCCGGTCACGATGGTTCCCATCAGCACCCCGCCGAGTGCCTGCGGACCGAGCACGAGGCCGACGACGATCGGCACGCCGACCGGCAGCAGCGACGGAATCATCATCTCCCTGATCGCCGCGCGCGTCAGCATGTCCACCGCGGTGCCGTATTCCGGCTTCGCCGTGCCCGCCATGATTCCCGGGATCTCCTTGAACTGGCGCCGCACTTCGATCACCACCGCGCTCGCGGCGCGGCCGACCGCCTCCATCGCCATCGCGGCGAAGAGGAACGGCACCATGCCGCCGATCAGCAGTCCGATCACCACCATGTGGTTCGAAAGATCGAACGAGATCGATTTGCCCGCGGCTTCCAGCGCGTGGGTGTAATCGGCGAACAGCACCAGCGCCGCGAGCCCCGCGGAACCGATGGCGTAGCCTTTCGTGACCGCCTTGGTGGTGTTGCCGACCGCATCGAGCGGGTCGGTGATCGCGCGCACCGAGTCCGGCAGCTTCGCCATCTCGGCGATGCCGCCGGCGTTGTCGGTGATGGGACCGTAGGCGTCGAGCGCCACGATGATTCCGGCCATCGACAGCATCGCGGTCGCCGCGATCGCGATGCCGTACAGGCCCGCGAGCCAATACGAGACGTAGATCGCTACGCAGACCGCCAGCACCGGCCAGGCCGTGGAGCGCATCGAAACGCCCAGGCCCGCGATGATGTTGGTCGCGTGCCCCGTGACGCTTGCGCTGGCGACGTGCTGCACCGGCGCGAACTGCGTTCCGGTGTAGTACTCGGTAATCCAGACCAGGAATCCCGTGAGCCCCATGCCGACCACGGCGGTGCCCCAGAGATTCCAGACCGTGATCATCTGCTTGCCGCCGCTCATCTCGAAGGGCACCGTGGCGACGATGTCGCCCATCAGCCAGACCGTGATCGGGTAGAACGCGACGAGCGCGATGCCACCGGCCCATGCCAGGCCCCGGTACAGCGCGGGCATCACGTTCTTGTCGCTCGGCTTCGCCTTCACGAAGAAGGTTCCGATGATCGACGCGATGATCGAAAAGCCGCCGATCGCGAGCGGATAGATGACCGCATTCGCGCTGGCAGTCTTCACCATCAGCGCCGCGAGCAGCATGGTGGCGATGATGGTCACCGCGTAGGTTTCGAACAGGTCCGCGGCCATGCCGGCGCAATCGCCGACGTTGTCGCCCACGTTGTCCGCAATCACCGCCGGGTTGCGCGGATCGTCTTCCGGGATTCCGGCCTCGACCTTGCCGACGAGGTCGGCACCGACGTCGGCACCCTTGGTGAAAATGCCGCCGCCGAGTCGCGCGAAAATCGAGATCAGCGAGCCGCCGAACCCCAGCCCGATGAGCGGCTTGATGATTTGGTCGAGATTCGCCTTGTCCGCGGCATTCGCATAGAGCAGCGCGAAGTAGCCAGCGACGCCGAGCAGTCCCAGCCCAACCACCAGCAGCCCGGTGATCGCTCCGCCGCGGAACGCTACGGCGAGCGCCTCGTCGAGGCCCTTGCGTGCGGCCTCCGCGGTGCGCACGTTGGCGCGCACCGAAACGTTCATGCCGATGATCCCGGAGGCGCCGGAGAACACCGCGCCGATCGCGAATCCCCAGGCCGTCGCCCAGCCGAGTTTTTCCACGAATCCGATGACGAGGAACAGGATTGCGCCGACGATCGCGATGGTCGTGTACTGGCGCTTGAGGTAGGCCACCGCGCCCTCGCGCACTGCCAGCGAAATCTCGCGCATGCGCTCGTTGCCTTCGGGCTGGGCGAGGATCCAGCGGATCGAATAAGCGCCGTACAGGATGGCCATGACGGCGCAGGCAAGCGCAAAGATGAGGCCGGTCGACATTCTCGTTCTCCCTTGTTGCAGCGGGCGGGGAAGTCCCGCAAGAAAGCGGCGAATTCTAGCAGAACCGGCCACTCACCGGCCGTGCGTGCTCAGCGTTTTTCCAGCGCCGCGAAAGCCTCGTCCCGGACCTGCTCGACGCCCCCCGAGCCGCAGACCCGGCGGTGCCTGGGCGCGCGCGCATCGCCCGAGGCCGCCCACTGCGCGTAGTACTCGATCAGCGGCTGCGTCTGCGAATGGTAGATCTCGAGCCGCCTGCGAACCGTGGCCTCCTCGTCGTCGGCGCGCTGCACGAGCGGCTCGCCGGTGACGTCGTCCCGGCCTTCGGTTTTCGGCGGATTGAACCGCAGGTGATAGGTGCGGCCCGAGGCGAGGTGAACGCGCCGGCCGCTCATGCGCAGGATGATTTCCTCGTCGGGAACGTCGATTTCGAGCACGCAGTCGATCGCCACGCTCGCCTGCCTCATCGCCGCGGCCTGCGGCAGCGTGCGCGGAAAACCGTCGAACAGATAACCGTTTGCGCAATCGGGCTGCTTCAGCCGCTCGAGCACCAGACTGACGATGATGTCGTCGGACACCAGCTGTCCGGCATCCATCAGCCGCTTGGCGGCCATCCCCACCTCGGTGCCCGCTTTCGCCGCGGTGCGCAGCATGTCGCCCGTGGAAATCTGCGGAATGCCGAAGCGATTGCAAATGAACGTGGCTTGCGTGCCCTTGCCTGCCCCCGGCGGTCCCAGCAGGATCAGCCTCATGCCAGCATTTTACGTACCGAAGCGAGATCCTGCGGCGTGTCCACACCCGGTGGAATATTGCGCTCGGTCAACAGCACCGCAATCCGCTGGCCGTGCCAGAGCACCCGCAGCTGTTCGAGCTGCTCGATCGCTTCCAGCGGCGAGGGCGCGAGCGCGGCGTAACGCCCGATAAATCCGGCGCGATAGGCGTAAATGCCGACGTGCCGGTGGCATTCGGGCAACCCACCTCCACGCGCGTAGGGGATCGGCGCGCGGCTGAAGTACAGCGCATAGCCGTTCGCATCGAGCGCCACCTTGACGACGTTCGGGTTGGCGTAGGACGCGGCATCGTGAATCCGGTGGCACGCGGTCGCGACGCTTGCATCGCGCCGTCGCGCGAGTTCCGCAGCCACCTCCGAGATCAACGCCGGATCGATCAGCGGTTCGTCGCCCTGCACGTTGACGACGATCGCCTCGTCATCGAGCGCGAGCTTCGAGGCCGCTTCGGCAATGCGCTCGGTTCCCGAAACGTGCTCGGCACGCGTCATGACCGCATCGAATCCATGCGCCGCAACCGCCTCGCGAATGCGCTCGTCGTCGGTCGCGACGTGGACGCTGCGCGCGCCGCTCGCAGCCGCCCGCTCGCACACCCGCACGACCATCGGTTTGCCGCCAAGATCCGCGAGCGCCTTGCCCCGAAAGCGGGTCGAACCGTAGCGCGCTGGAATGAGGACGTGAAAGTCGGGCGGAACCGGCTCCGGCGGCGCCTTCCCGCCCGCCTTCGGGTCGCGCTTCGCCGCGCCTGCGTTCAGTCGACTTCCTCCTCGGGCGGAAGCTTGCGCGCATCCTCCTCCAGCATCACGGGAATCCCGTCCTTGACGGGATACGCGAGCCGGTCTGCGCGGCACAGAAGTTCTTCGGCTTCCTTCCGATAGACCAGCGGGCCCTTGCAGAGCGGGCATACCAGAATTTCGAGCAGCCGCGGATCGATTGCGCTCATCGGGTCCTCCGATCGCCGAGTTTCCTGAGCAGCCACTCGCCGAAGGCTGCATCCATGACCGCATTCACGGGCAGGACCCAATGATGCGGCTGTGCGAATCGCTTGCATTTTACCGCGTCCTTTTCGGTCATCAGCACGGGCGCGCCGTCTCCGAAGTCCAGGTCCGAGGCCTGGAACGGATGATGATCGGGGAAGGGGTGCGCCACGACGTCGATCCCGCAGCGACGCAATACGCCGAAGAAACGCCCGGGATCGCCAATCCCGGCCGCCGCGTGCACGCGCTGGCCGGAGAACGATTGCAGCTTGCGGCGCTCGCGCGCATCGGTCGCACAGTGCGCTTCGCTGCCCTGCAGCGTCATGCGAAAGCCCTGCACCATGTCGGTGTCGTGCGCAATCACCGCGCCCACCGATCGCAGCCGCGACACTGGCTCTCGCAGCGGGCCGGCAGGAAGGAACAGGCCGTTGCCGAATCCCCGGGAGTCGACGATCGCGATTTCCACGTCGCGCCGCAGACGGTAATGCTGCAGCCCGTCGTCGAGGATCACGACGTCGCACTCCCGATGCTGGGCGCGCAGCGCCGCGATCACGGCGACGCGGTCCGCGCCGACCCACACCGGACAGCCGCTGCGCCGCGCGAGCACGATCGGCTCGTCACCGACCTCGCGCGGATCGGAGGCGATGGTCGCGGCGCAGGGCGATTGCGCGGCGCCCCCGTATCCGCGCGATACGATGCCGGGAGACCAGCCCCTGGAGGCGAGAAACTCCGCGATCCAGAGCGCAAGCGGAGTCTTTCCCGCGCCGCCCGCGACCAGATTGCCGACCACGATCACCGGCAGCCCCGCATCGTGGCTCCGCAGGAGGCGCAGCCGGTAAAGCAATCGGCGCACCCGCACCGCCATCCCATACGCCGCGCCCGCGGGCCACAGCAGGAGACTCACGGCGCCGCGGCGGTACCAGTGGTTGGCGAGTGAAAAGTTCATGTCGCGCGCATCTGCGCCGATCCCGCCCGATCCCGGGTTCCTCCAGGTCTGCCGACTTGGCAGACTTCGCCAAGTCGGCAGATCGATGAACGGCCAGACCGGGCCCGGCGCAGGCATTCGAGCCGTGCAATTCCGGCAAGGGACCTAATTCGCCGGCCGCTCCGCGGTGAAGGCGATCTGCGACAGCCCGGCGAGGCGTGCCGCCTCCATCACCCGGACGACGGACTGGTGCGTCGCATTCGCGTCGGCGGTGATGATGATGATCGGCTCTTTCAGGTTGCTCGCCGCGCGCCGCAACTCGGCGGCAAACGGTTCTGCGCCGGCATAAGCGACCTGCACCTTGTTGACGGAGTACTCGCCCCGGGCGTTCACCACCACGCTCACTTCGTTGGCTCGCTCGGTCTGGCGCGTCGCATCGGCCGTCGGAAGATTGATCTGCAACTCGGTGTAGCGCGAATACGTGGTGGTGATCATGAGGAAGATCAGGATCACCATCATGACGTCGATCAGGGGCACGAGATTGATCTCGGGCTCCTCGCGGGCGCGGCCGCGCTGGAAGTTCACGCGCCCTTCCCGTCGCGCACCGGCAGCAGCGTGCCGATGTCGCTACGCTTGCCGTGCAGCAGGTCCGCGAGATGCGCCGCGTCCTGCTCCATCTGCACGATGAAACCCTCCACCTTGTTGCGGTAGTGCCGGTAGAAAATGAGCGAGGGCACGGAGATGCCGATGCCGAACGCGGTGTTGTACAGCGCGATCGAAATGCCGTGCGCGAGCTGCTGGGGGTTGGTTCCGGTCGGCGACTGCGAACCGAAGATCTCGATCATCCCGATCACCGTGCCGAACAGCCCGAGCAGCGGCGAGGCCGTGGCGATGGTGCCGAGCGTCGTCAGGAAACGGTCGAGATCGTGCGCCACGGCGCGCCCCGCTTCCTCGATCGCTTCCTTCATCACGTAGCGCGGGCTGCGGTGATTCCGCAGCGCCGCAGCGAGCACCACGCCGAGCGGCGAGTCCCGCGACAGGCGCTCGAGCGCATCGCGGGTCAGTCCGCCGCGCTGGTAGACCGCGATGACCTGCTCGAGCAACCGGGGCGGTCGGATCCGGACGTGGCGCAGCGAAATCGCGCGCTCGATGATCAGCGCTACGGCGATGACGGAGGCCGCGAGCAGCGGCCAGATGGGCCAGCCGGCGGCCTGGATGATCGAAAACAAGTGCGAACCCCGCGATCTGTCAAATGTGCGATCGGACTGCCGGCAATGTAGCAAAGTCGGGGAGGCAAATGCAGCGCCGGGTTCTTATCCACAAAACCTGTGGGTAAGTGTGTGGATTGTCGTTGGACAGACTCGATTGCCATTCTCCGCAGCGCTTCCGGGTTGGCCCTGATGAAAACTTCAGCAGCCGTTTACCCTCTGGAAACAGCCGCTTATGGCTAAGAATGGGGTTCCGCGGCGAATCCCTGCGTGGTAAGCGTCTATGCGGCGGCGCGTGTGGATTAAAGTAGCGCCTCGACAAATCCTGGGCACGCGCCTTGCAGCAGAGAATTCCCCCGGACGAAGCCCCCGGCGCGCCGGTTCTGAGCGTCACCGAGCTCGCCCGCAGCGTGCGCGATTTGCTCGAGCGCCGCTTCCCCGTGTTGTGGGTCGCGGGCGAGATCTCGAACCTGCGTCCGGCCGGCTCCGGCCACCTGTATTTCATCCTCAAGGACGAGCAGGCGCAGGTCGATTGCGTGATGTTCCGGGGGCGCGCCGCGCTGCTCGACTGGGAACCGGGCGAGGGCCTGCGCGTCGAGGCGCGCGCGGTGGTGACGCTGTACGAGCCGCGCGGGCGCTTCCAGCTGAACGTAGAGACGATGCGCCGAGCAGGTCTGGGCCCGCTCTACGAGCGCTTTCTCAAGCTGAAGGAAAGGCTCGGACGCGAGGGCCTGTTCGATCCCGCGGCCAAGCGCCCGACGCCCGCGCACCCGGCCCGCATCGGAGTCGTCACCTCGCTTCAGGCCGCGGCGCTGCGCGACGTGCTGACGACGCTCGCGCGCCGCAACCCGTCGATTCCCGTCGTGGTGTATCCGGTCCCGGTGCAGGGCGAAGCTGCCGCGGAAAAAATCGCGCGCATGCTCGCGACCGCCAACGCGCGGGCCGAATGCGACGTGCTGCTTCTGGTGCGCGGCGGCGGATCGATCGAGGACCTCTGGGCATTCAACGAGGAAGCCGTGGCGCGCGCGATCCGCGCTTCCGCCATCCCGGTCATCGTCGGCGTCGGCCACGAGACCGACACCACGATCGCCGATTTCGCCGCCGACCGACGCGCGCCCACGCCGACGGCCGCCGCCGAACTCGTCAGTCCCGCGCGCGCCGAACTGCTCGCGCGGGTGCTGGTACTGGCGGCGCGCGGCTCGCGCGAGGCACGCCGGCGCATCGAGTACGCGATGCAGAGCGTCGATTCCTTCGCGCGGCGCCTCGTGCATCCGGCCGAAAGGCTGCGCGCCTCGCACCAGCTGCTCGCGCAACTCGCGGCGCGGCTCGTATCCGCCGCGGGTCGGCGGATCGATGCGAGCGCAGCGCGCCTGGCACTGGCGCGCGCGGGCCTTCACGGCCTCGACCCCGGCGCGGTGCTCGCGCGCGGCTACTCGATCACGCGGGACGCGCAGGGTGTCGTGCTGCGCGATGCGGCGGGGCTGCGCGAGGGTGACCGGCTGCGCACCACGCTTGCGCGCGGCAGCGTCGAAAGCCGGGTGCTCGCGAAGGGTCAGAACCCTGCCGGTTGATGAGGGAAACATGACGAACACGCCGATCGACCTGCGTTCCGACACCGTCACCCTGCCCTCGGCCGCGATGCGCGCGGCAATGGCGGCAGCACCCGTGGGCGATGATCAGTACGGCGAGGATCCGACCATGAACCGGCTGCAGGAGCGCGCCGCCGAACTGCTCGCCAAGGAAGCGGCGCTCTGGTTGCCGAGCGGAACCATGGCGAACCAGGTGGCGCTTCGCGTGCTCGCGCGTCCAGGGGACGACGTCGTGGTCAGCCGCGAATGCCACGCCGTGTGGCACGAGACCGGCGGCTCGGCCGCGAACGCCGGCGTGCAATTCACCGAAATCGGCGAACGCGGCACCTTCACTGCCGAGCAGTTCCTCGCCGCGCTCAAGCCGCGCGGCCATGTCATCTATCCGCCCACGACGCTCGTCGAAATCGAGAACACGCACAACCGCTCGGGCGGGGTGATTTTCCCGCAGGCCGAAGCCGCGCGCGTCTGCCGGGCCGCGCGCGAGCGCGGCGTCGGCGTGTACCTCGACGGCGCGCGGCTGTGGAACGCGGCCATTGCGTCCGGACGAAATGTCGCCGAGCTGGCGGCACCGTTCGACCTCGCCTCGGTCGCGCTCTCGAAGGGGCTGGGCGCGCCGGGCGGGTCGCTGCTGTGCGGATCGCGGGAGCTGATTCGATCGGCGACGCGCTACCGACGCATGGCGGGCGGCGCGATGCGCCAGGTCGGCTTTTACGCCGCGGCCGGGCTGTACGCGCTCGAACACAACCTCGAGCGCCTCGCCGAGGACCACGAGAACGCAAAGCGCATCGCACGGCGGCTCGCGCAGAGCCGCCGCGTGATCCTCGACCCGGACTCGGTGCACACGAACATCCTGGTCTTTCGCCTCCCGGAAGACGCGCCGGACGCGCCGACCGTGGTGGCGCGCGCCGCACGGAGCGGCGTGCTCGTCTACGCGTTCGATCCGCGAACGATCCGCGCCGTGACGCACCTCGACGTCTCGCGCGGGCAGTGCGATCGCGCCGCCGGCGTGCTGCTCGAGATCGTCGAAGCGGGGAACTAGCGGCCCCGCGGCCCCGCGCCAAGGATCGAGATCCGCGCGAGTTCGATTTACCCCATCTCTCCGGTTTTTTGAAACGAGCGTTAAACGCTCGTTTCAAAAAACCGGAGACCGGGGAAAGTCAAATTCGCACCGAACTCCAGTTGCAGGCGGCGGTTCTCACCCCGCCCGCGCCCCCAGCACCCTCGCGGCGCGCGCCACGTCCTTCGGTTTCACCCAGAGAATCGCACCGAACCGATCATTGCCGGCGCCGACCGCGTCGAGCGCGGTGACGTTGATCTTCGCCACGGCGAGCTTGCCGAGGATCGCGGCGATCGCGCCGGGCCGGTCCTCGCCCTGTACCAGGAACACCGTCTTGCGTGCCGAGAGCCTGAGTCCCGCGCGCTTGGCCGCCCTGCGGAACGCAGCGTCCTGAACGGGGACGAAATCCACCTGCGCGCCGCCGCGTTCCGGGAAGCCGGTGAACGCGAGCAAGTCGACGCCCTCCTGCTTCAGCGCATTGAGCAAGCCCGCGCCGGCGCCCGCCCGGTTCGAAACCTGCATCGAGTAATAACCCACCTTGCGAATCTTCGCTGCCATATCAGCCTCCTGTGCCCGCGGGGTGCGGGCCTATAATTCTGCTCCTGCCATGGGCCATCGGCTATCTCGAATCACCACGCGCACCGGGGACGCCGGAGACACCGGCCTCGGCGACGGCTCGCGCGTCGCGAAGGACACGCCGCGAATCCAGGCGCTCGGGGACGTCGATGAACTCAATTCGGCGATCGGTGTGGTGCTCGCCGAAGACCTGCCCGGGGAGGTGCGAGAGGCGCTGCTCGCGGTGCAGCAGGACCTCTTCGATCTGGGCGGCGAATTGTGCATCCCGGGTCACCGCATCCTGCGCGAGGCGCAGGTCGAACGGCTGGAAGCGCTGACGGCGGCGCAGAACGCGCAACTCGCGCCGCTCAAGGAATTCATCCTTCCCGGAGGCAGCCGCGCGGCGGCCGCGGCGCATCTCGCCCGCACGGTTTGCCGGCGCGCCGAACGCAGCGTCGTTACGCTCGGGCGCAGCGAGAGCGTCGGCGATCCGGTTCGCCAGTACCTCAACCGGCTGTCCGACCTGCTGTTCGTCCTGGGCCGGGTGTTGAATCGTTCGGCCGGGCGGGACGACGTGCTCTGGCAGCACAAACGCGGTTCGTGATGCGATCGTTCGCGATCGCTGCGCTGCTGCTGTGCGCGCCGGCGTCCTGGGCCGAGGACCCGGAGGCGGCGCCGCTTTTCAACCTCGTCACGCTCTCGGCGCAGGCCGAGCGCGAAGTGCACAACGACACGCTCTACGCAACGCTCGCGGCGGAAGCCGAAGGCACCGATCCGGCGCAACTCGCCGACGGCGTCAACCGCAGCATGCGGCGCGCGCTCGATCTCGCGGCGCAGGTACGCAGCGTTCAGGCGCGCTCGGGCGGTTACCAGACGGTGCCGGTATACGACAAGAACCGCGTCGCGCGCTGGCGCGTGCGCCAGGAACTGCGGCTCGAATCGACCGAGTTCGCGGCCGCGACCGAGCTGATCGGCAAGCTCCAGTCGAACCTCGTGCTCGCACAAATGGCGTTCGGTGTGTCCGGGGCGACGCGCCGGCAGGTCGAAAATGCGCTCATTGCGGAGGCGCTCGCCGCGTTCGAGGAGCGCGCGCGGATCGCGCGCGATGCGCTCAAGGCGAAGGGCTACCGCATCCGCGATCTCACCGTCTCCGGAGGCGGGAGCATCGCGCCGCGCGCCTTCGCGAGCCGCGCGATGGCGGCGGAAATCGCGGCGCCGGCGCTCGAGGCGGGAACGACGCGCATCGTCATGACGGCAAACGGAACGGTGCAGTTGCAATAAAGCATGCCGGCCCGCAAACCCGGATTGCGCGCGCTCGTGTTCGACGTGTTCGGCACGGTGGTGGATTGGCGCGGCTCGATCATCCGCGAAGGCCGCGCGCTGGGTCGCCGCAGGAAGCTCGAGATCGACTGGCCTGCGTTTGCCGATGGCTGGAGGGCCGGCTATCGCCCCGCGATGGCGCGCGTCCGATCGGGGGAGCTTCCCTGGACGACGATCGACGCACTGCACCGAATGATCCTCGAGGATCTCCTGCGTCGGTTCCGGATCGACCGATTGAGCGGGGCGGAGAAGGACGATTTCAACCGCGCCTGGCACCGCCTGCGCCCGTGGCCCGACGCGCGCCGCGGGCTCACGCGGCTGAAGCGCGGATTCACCATCGCGACGCTCTCGAACGGCAACGTCGCGCTGCTCGTCGACATGGCGAAGCACTCGCGCCTGCCGTGGGACTGCGTGCTCTCGGCGGAGCTGTTCGGGCATTACAAGCCGGACCCCGAAGCCTACCTCGGGGCGGCGCGCCTGCTCGGCCTGGCGCCCGGGCAGGTGATGCTGGTCGCTGCGCACAAGGACGATTTGCTGGCCGCCAAGGCTTGCGGCCTGCGCACGGCGTTCGTTCCCCGCCCGCTCGAATTCGGTCCGGACGCGCGCGTCGCCGTCCGCACCGAACGCGCGTTCGATGTCAACGCCCGCGATTTTCTCGACCTCGCGGCCCGGCTGCTGCCGCGAAGAACACACTAGGAGACCCCGTATGGCCGAAATCTCGATTCTCAACGTCGAAGCGCTGGGCAAACCGCTCGGCCAGTACTCGCACCTCGCGCGGGTGAAAAACGCTTCGGAGACGCTTTACATCGCGGGAATGCTTGCGCCGGGGAACGATTTCGACACCCAGTGCGGCGGCGTGTTCGAGCAGATCGGGAAAGCGCTCGCCTCGACCGGCGCGGGGTGGAAGAACGTCGTCCAGTTCACGACCTATCTCGTGCACTCGCAGGACATCCCGAAATTCATGGCCTGGAGGTTGCGTGAATTCCCGGGGCTTTTCCCGGACGGGAAGTACCCGCCCAACACGCTGCTCGTCATCGACCGGCTGGTGGGCGAACCCTACCTGATCGAGGTGCAGACGATCGCGGTGCTATAGGCACGGGAGTGCCTGCGGTTCGCCCGTGACCCCTCGCTCGGCGGGAGCGGCGCCACAGCTACGCCAAGACGCCTCAGGCTTCCTCGACGAAGACTTCCTCGCGCTTCTTCCGGAGCGCGGGCAGCGCGATGATCACGAGCAGGATCACCGAAGCGATGATGAATCCCGCCGAGATCGGCTTCTGGATGAAGGTCATCGGATCGCCGCGCGAAAGCAGCATCGCGCGCCGCAGGTTTTCTTCCATCAGCGGCCCCAGGATGAAGCCGAGGATCATCGGTGCAGGCTCGCACTCGAGCTTGACGCAGACGTAGCCGAGCAGTCCGAAGATTCCCATCAGTAGCACGTCGAACGGGTTGTTCGACAGGCTGTACACGCCGATCGCCATGAACACCAGGATCGACGGGTAGAGGATCCGGTAGGGCACCGTGAGCAGCTTGATCCACATCCCGATCAGCGGCAGATTGAGCACCACCAGCATCAGGTTGCCGACCCACATCGAGGCGATCATCCCCCAGAAGAGTTCCTTGCGTTCGGTCATCACCTGCGGTCCGGGCGCGATGCCCTGGATCATCATCGCGCCGATCATGAGCGCCATCACTGCGTTCGACGGAATGCCGAGCGTGAGCAGCGGAATGAACGAGGTCTGGGCGCCCGCGTTGTTGGCGGACTCCGGCGCCGCGACGCCTTCGATCGCGCCCTTGCCGAATTCGTGCGAGAACCTGGAAACCTTCTTCTCCAGCGTGTAGGCGGCGAACGAAGACAGCAGCGCACCCCCGCCCGGCAGGATGCCGAGGGCCGAACCGAGGAAGGTGCCACGCAGCACGGGTGCCCAGAGCCGCTTCCAGTCCTGCTTCGTCGGCCACAGGTGCGTGATCTTCTTCGTGAACACCTCGCGCGTGCCCTTGTCTTCCAGGTTGGTGATGATCTCGGCGAGACCGAACATCCCCATCGCGACCGTGACGAAACCGATGCCATCGGCCAGCTCGGAGATGCCGAAAGCGAAGCGCAGCACCCCTGAGTTGACGTCCGTGCCCACCAGACCGAGCAGCAGGCCGAGGATCACCATCGCGATCGCCTTGAGCAGCGATCCGTGGGCAAGCACCACCGCGGCAACGAGGCCGAGCACCATCAGCGAGAAATATTCGGCCGGACCGAATTTCAGCGCCACCTCCGCGAGCGGCGGCGCGAACATCGCTACGATCAGCGTTGACACGCAACCCGCAAAGAACGATCCGAGCGCTGCCGTCGCGAGCGCCGGCCCGGCCCGGCCCTGTCGCGCCATCTGGTAGCCGTCGAGGCAGGTCACCACCGAGGAGGATTCGCCCGGCAGGTTCACCAGGATCGCCGTGGTCGAGCCGCCGTACTGCGCGCCGTAGTAAATCCCGGCGAGCATGATCAGCGCGCCGATCGGGTTCAGGTTGAAGGTGATCGGAAGGAGCATTGCGATCGTCGCCACCGGACCGACGCCGGGCAGCACGCCGATCAGCGTGCCGAGCAGCACGCCGATCAGGCACATCAGCAGATTGAACGGGGAGAGGGCGACCCCGAAACCGAGCGCAAGATTCGCGAAGATTTCCATCTCGCGCCTATTCCATGAACGCCGGCCAGATCGGGAACGGCAGCGTCAGCCCCTTCACGAACACCAGTACCGAGAAAATCACCAGCACGACGTACAGGATCGTCACTTCCTTGAATTTGAATTCATGTCCGCCGAGGGCGCCGAGGTACACCAGCAGCGCCGTGGCGCCGACCAGGCCGAGCGGTTTGAGGGTGTAGGCGAACGCGAGACACGAAAGCAGGATCATGATCAGCGGGCGGAAATGAAAGCTCGGCACTTTCGGACCTGCTTCTACGAAAGCGTCGATCAGCACCAGCGCTCCGAGCACCGCGAGGAGTCCGCCGAGCACGCTCGGGAAATACCCGGGGCCCATGCGCACCGCGCTGCCCATCTGATAATTGATCTGGGCCCAGAAGAGGAAGAAAAGGCCGAAGGCGATGAACATCAGCCCGGCCCAGAACTCCTTGGGTCCCTTGACCTTCATTCCTGCGCTCCCTTGTTTTCCGCCCTCTATGAGGCTCGCGGGAAAGTGTAGCATGCAGCCGCATGGCCTCCGCGAGCGCTCGATGCGCAGTTCTTCTCGCTGCGCTCGCCATGCTGGCGGCATCGGTCGCGGGCTGCAGCAAACCGCCGCGCGTGCAGACGCTCGCACCCGATGCGATCGTGCTCGCTTTCGGCGACAGCCTGACCTTCGGCACGGGAGCCAACGAGAACGAGAGCTACCCGGCGCAGCTTTCGATGCTCATCGGACGCAAGGTGGTGCGCGCCGGCGTTCCGGGCGAAGTGTCGCGCGAGGGACTGGCGCGGCTGCCCGAGGCGCTCGACGAACACCAGCCGCGGCTGGTTCTGCTGCTGCACGGCGGCAACGATTTCCTGCGCCGGCTGCCGCAGTCGCAGACCGCGGAGAATCTGCGCGCGATGATCCGTCTCGCGAAGAACCGCGGCGCCGATGTGCTGCTGATCGGCACGCCGGAGCCGGGAATCACGGTGACGCCGCCGGATTTCTACGCCGCCGCGGCGAAGGAATCCGGCATTCCGTACGAAGGCGCGGTGATCGGGAAAGTCCTCAGGAATCCGGCGGAGAAATCGGATTCGATTCACCCCAACGCGCAGGGCTACCGGCGGATCGCGGAGCGTGTTGCCGAGGTGCTGAAAAGCTCCGGCGCCCTCTGATCGCCGGCACGGGTCGCGAGCTCACGGCCGCCGCAGGAGCAATCCCGAGCGGCGCAGCCGCGCGTAATCCTCCGCGCGATCGACGTCCCAGACCTCGCGCAGTTCGCGCCAGGTCCAGCCGAGCTTGCGCAGGCGCCCGCGAGTCCCCGCCATCACGCCGGCGCTGCCCCACGCGATGCCGCGGAACAACGCCGCGGAACTTCGGCGCACCCCCACCAGCACGTAACCGCCGTCGTGTGCAGGCGAGAACACCGCATCCGCGCCGGAGGCCAGTTCGCGCTTCGCGCGCCGCAGGTCGGCGCTGCGCAGTGCCGGGCAGTCGCTGCCGAGGAGGATCGCGAGCGGCGCGCGCCGCAGCGCTCCCGCGAGCGCCCGGTGCATCCGCGTACCGAGATTGCCCCGGCTCTGGGCCCGCAGCGACACCCCGAGGCGCGCAGACAGGTCCTGGAAAAACGGGTGGCGCGCATTCGGTGCGCAGTGCAATTCGACTGCGCCCGCGTCCGCGGCGATCGCCGTGGCGAGCGCGCGCTCGATCAACTGCGAATACAGCCGTGCGCTCGCTTCGGCGCCGATTGCCGCCGCCAGGCGCGTCTTCACGCGGCCGCGAACCGGCGCGCGCGCGAACACGATGACGATCGCCTCAGGCCTTGAAGCGGTAGCGGCCTGCGAGCGCATCCGGACGGGTGCCGAGGAAGTAAGCCAGCCGCAGGCGCCACATGAGGACCACCGTTCGAAGCACGCCCTCGCGTTCCCAGCGCCGGCCCGAAGTCGTGACGCGCGCGTGCAGGCAGGCCGGCGCCGAGATGCGCTTGGCCTTTCGGCTGAATTCGATGTCCTCCATCAGCGCGATCGCAGGAAAACCTCCCACGGCATCGAAGGTTGCGCGGCTAGCGAACATCGCCTGGTCGCCGGTTGCGATGCCGCTCAGCCGCGAGCGCAGGTTCATGCAGAACGCCACCGTGGCAAGCAGGCGCGATCTGCCTTCGATGCGCACGTCAAAACGACCCCAGCCGTGCCTCCGGCTCGCCAGCGCGGCCTCGATCCGCCGCTCCGCTTCCGGCGGCAGGCGCGTGTCGGCGTGCAGAAAGACCAGCGCGTCGCCGCTCGCCGCCGCCGCGCCGCAGTTCATCTGGCTCGCGCGACCGCGGGGCGCGGCGAGCACGCGGTCGGCAAAGGGCGCAGCGAGCGCCGGCGTGCCGTCGGCGCTGCCCCCGTCGACCACCAGCAGCTCATGCCCGCGAGCGCGCAGCGGCGCAAGCGCCTCGAGCGCCGCCTCGATGCCGGCAGCCTCGTTCAATACCGGGACGATGATGGAGAGCTTCATTTCCGCAGGTCGTTCAGCGTCCAGTCGTACTCGAGGAAGGCGAGCGGCGCCCTGCCCTGCGCGATGAGCGAGCGGTGCGCGGGATCCCCGGCCAGCAACCTCGAGTACCGGGCGAAATACTGCTCGCGCGACTGGATTCCGCGAACTCCGCGCGACCAGTCGTCCTTGAACCAGTCGAAGATCTTGGAGACTTCGAGACGGTCGTTGGCAAAGCGGTTGCGCGTGGCATCGGACAGAAAGCGCTCGGCCTGCTGCTCGAGCTGGGCGTCGAGCCGATCGCCCACGTAGGCCTCCTCACGCAGCATCGGGCAACCGACCGAGGCGCAATTCAACGCGAAATGCACCCTCGGATCGTCGTAGGCGCCGGGCTTGCGAAGCCTGTCGTGCTCGATGCCGTCGAGCGAGAACTTGCGGTCGAACAGCGTGAAGAACTCGTCCTTGAACGGATTGCCGAACAGCTTGCCGAAATCCCAGATCGACTGGAGTCTGGGATACCGGGTGAGGATTTTCTCCGCGGTGAAGGCGTTGTAGGCGTTGATCAGGAACGCCATGCGCTGCGGCTGCGCCCAGGCGTCGAACTCCTTTTCGCTCACCGCGGAGAGACTGGCGAGGTACGCCTTGAGCGCAGCGCGGTTCTTCGCGAGGCCCGCGTAATCCACCTGCGACGCCTTGCCCTGCGAAATGACGACGACGTGCTTTTTCAGCAGCGCATCCCAGGCTTTGTGCGCCGGATCGAAACCCTGCGCCAGGGCCGCCGGGGAGAACGCAAGCAGCGCGATGAGCGGCCGAAGCATCAGCGCATCCACGCGTGGAGCCGCTCGAGCATGCGCAGCACGCCCTGCGGCGCATGCGCTTTTTTCCACACCCCGGCCGCGTACTTGTTCGCCTCCGCGAGCGTCGGATAGATGTGAATGGTTCCGAGAACCCCGTTCAGACCGAGTCCATGCCGCATGGCGGAGACGAACTCCGCGATCAGGTCGCCGGCATGCTCGCCCGCGATCGTGACTCCGAGAATGCGATCCTTGCCCGGCACCGTCAATACCTTGACCATCCCGTGCGCGGCCTCGTCCGCGATCGCGCGGTCGAGGTCGTCGATGCCGTAGACCGAGACTTCGCAGGGTATGCCCCGCTCCTTCGCCTCCTGCTCGTTCAGGCCGACGCGCGCGACTTCCGGGTCCGTGAAGGTCGCCCAGGGGATGACGCTGTAATCGGCGCGAACCGTCCTCAGCCAGCCGAACAGCGCATTGACCGACGCATACCAGGCCTGATGCGCGGCGGTGTGCGTGAACTGGTACGGCCCCGCGACGTCGCCGCAGGCGTAGATGTTGGGATAGATCGTCTGCAGCGATTCGTTCGTCTCGATGGTGCGCGCGCGGGTCAGCGGAATTCCGAGTTCCTCGAGCCCGTAGCCCGTCGTGTTGGCGACCCGTCCGACCGCGCAAAGCAGCGTGTCGAACTCGATCCGCACTTCCCGGCCTTCCCGTTCGCACAGCAGCACTTTCCGACCGTCTTCGAGCAGAAACTGCTTTGCCCGGTGGCTCGTCAGCAGGTCCACGCCGTCTTCGCGAAAGCGCTGCGCGACCAGTTCCGAGAACTCCGGGTCCTCGCGCGGCAGGATCCGCGGCAGCATCTCGACCTGGGTCACCTTCGATCCGAACCGCGCGAACGCCTGCGCGAGCTCGCAACCGATCGGCCCGCCGCCGAGCACCACCAGCCGCGGCGGCAGCGCGCGAAGCCCCCAAATCGAGTCCGAGGTCAGGCAATCCATCCGATCGATTCCCGGAATCGGCGGAACGAACGGCCGCGCACCGGCGGCGATCACGATCGAACGCGTGGTGAGGCGCCGCGTCGCGCCGTCCGCCGTCTTCACCTGCACTTCCCACGGCGTCACGATCTTCGCCTCGCCCTGCAGGCACTCGACGCCGAGGCCGGTGTAGCGCTCGATCGAATCGTGCGGCTCCACGGTCCGGATCACGCGCTGCACGCGCTCCATCACGTCCGCAAACTCGAATTCGACGTTGGCGGATTTCAATCCGAAGTCGCGCGCCCGCCGGATCGTGTGCAGCACGCGCGCGGACTTGATCAGCGCCTTCGACGGCACGCACCCCGTGTTGAGGCAGTCACCGCCCATGCGGTGCTTCTCGACCAGGGTCACCTTCGCCTTGACTGCGGCCGCGATGTAGGCGCTGACCAGCCCTGCCGATCCCGCCCCGATCACGACCAGATTGCGATCGAACGCGGCGGGCTTGCGGGCCGACCAGCGCGCGTAGACACGCCTTGCCTTCACCGCGTCCACGATTTTCTTCGCGATCAGGGGAAACACGCCGAGCAGCACGAACGCGCCGACCAGGCCCGGCGAGAGAATTCCGGACGGCGACTCGATCGCGGCGAGCTGCGTGCCGGCGTTCACGTACACGACCGTCCCGGCGAGCATGCCGAGCTGGCTGACCCAGTAGAACGTGCGAGTGGCAATCGGCGTCAACCCCATCGCAAGATTGATGACGAAGAACGGCACCGCCGGAATCAGCCGCAGCGTGAACAGATAGAACCCGCCGTCCTTTTCGATCCCGTCGTTCACCGCGCGCAGCGGCTGGCCGAACCGCTGCTGAACCCAGTCGCGCAGCAGGAACCGGGACGCGAGAAACGCGAGCGTGGCTCCGATGGAGGACGCGAAGGACACGATCACCGTGCCCCAGAGCAGACCGAAGAGCGCGCCGGCGACGAGCGTCATGATCGCGGCCCCGGGCAGCGAAAGCCCGGTCACCGCGACGTACACGGCGAAAAACGCAGCCGCCGTTTCCCAGGGACGGGCGGCGTGAAACGCCTGGATCGCGGCGTGCTGCGCCTTGATCTGCTCGAAGCTGAGGTAGCGGTGACCGCCGAGCGCGAAGAACGCCGCGGCGAGCGCCACGATCGCGATCAGGACCATCAGCCTGGACCGGCTCATGCCCGTTCCCTTGTCTGCCGCGCCGAATTTGCCGCCGGCGCACCGCGGGTCACGCGGCCTGCTTCACCGCGATCGGCCGATCGGAGCGCGAGGCGAGGCCCATAGCGTAGCGCGGTCCGAGCGCGATGCGCGAGTAATACGATGCGTACGCGTCCGATCCCGGCGGCCAAAGCCCGAGAAACTGCTCGATCCATGCCGCGTGATCGTAGTGAATCGCGTGGGCCTCGACGTGCAGTCGCCCCGGGCGTGCGGCGTACAACGCGCCGCGGCGGGGGCGCACCGAGATCCGGGTCGCGACGCCGAACCGGGTGTTCTCGAAATTCGGCATCCCTGCGGCACCGTTGTTGACGATCGCGCCCGCCGTGCCGAGCGACTGCAGCACCGGAAGGCAGGTGTGGCTCGAG
>Ga0209726_10001294_pt1 | contig 41194 bp, 40 predicted proteins | sample Subgrocontami54m_FD_187453 | JGI IMG/M metagenome (GOLD analysis project Ga0209726, IMG submission 187453) | Subsurface groundwater microbial communities from S. Glens Falls, New York, USA - GMW46 contaminated, 5.4 m (SPAdes) (version 3) | ecosystem: Environmental > Aquatic > Deep subsurface >...
GGTGTTTCTGCGCGCGGAGGTTCTGGCTTGGACGAAATTAGGCACCGCGATAGCGGCTAAGAGACCGATGATCGCCACAACGATCATGATTTCCACAAGGGTGAAACCCTTGCTGTTTCTTGCAATCTTCATAGTATTACTCCCTTCTGATTTGTCCTTTTCTTGGACGTTGACTAGCGTTTCCTTTTGCCTTGGGAGACCTCTGATAAACGGCGGTTTTTGGAGAGGCAAGAATGTGCTTTCTATGAATGATGGCTATTTTTTCGCTTGCCTTTTTTCTCGTCAAAACTGACTTAACTACCTCTTATCAAGTCTCTCCTTCTCTAGTCAAAGAGTAACATAAACATAACCTTTTGTCAATCCTCAAGCGCCCACCAGAGTTGACAACTTAAAGATAGGTAGAAACATGCAGATGACGATCGTGCCGATGATAACACCCAAAAACGAAATGACGAGGGGTTCGATCAGACTCGTAATCCCTGACACCGTGGCATCCACCTGGTCATCATAAAAATCGGCGATCTTGGAAAGCATCTTTTCCAACTCTCCTGTTTTTTCTCCGACGGAAATCATTCTCACCACCAGCGGCGGGAACACCTTGCTCTTCATGAGCGGCTCCGAAATGCTCTCCCCTTCCCGGATACTGACTCGGACGTTATTTACCGCCTTTTCGATCACGCGATTTCCGGCTGTCTTACCCACAATTTCCAAAGCGCTTAAAATAGGTACGCCGCTTTTGACCAGCGTCGCGAGCGTTCTTGAAAACTTGCTCACGGCGACCTTCCGAAAGACAGCGCCAAAAATCGGCATATTCAGTTTGTAGTTGTCCAATAAAGTGGCGCCTACTTCGGTTCTGAAAAATCGCACAATGAGAAAAATACCGATAACCAAAAGGCCAGACCATATCAAAAAATAGTGGATCAGGAAATCGCTGATCGTCAGTAAAATCATTGTCGGGAGCGGTAATTTCCCCCCGAAATCCGCGAAAATGGATTTAAAAACAGGGACCACCTTTAACATCAGGACTAACGTAATAAGGACGGCCATGACCGAGACGACGATCGGATAAATAAGCGCCGACCTCACCTTTCGGATTAACGAATCCGTCTTTTCAAGATAAGAGGCCAATCGCTCCATAATATCATCGAGCGCGCCGCTGGATTCCCCCGCTTTGGCCATATTGACAAAGAGAGGAGAAAACGCCTGAGGATGCTTGGCCAATGCCTCGTGAAACGTGGACCCCGTCGAAACGTCTTTTTTGATCTCCCCGATGATCTTTTTGAAAGCAGGATGATCGATTTGATCGTTCAGAATCTCAAGGGCTTGCACGAGCGGAATACCACTGTCGATCATCGTCGCGAACTGCCTTGAAAAGAGCACCAGTTCCGGCAATTTTATCTTGCTTTTAAAACCGAAGTTTTTTAATGAAAATGCCGTCTTCTTGGCTTCGGGCCGTATGGAGATAATGATCAGCTTCTGCTGCCTAAGCAGGCTCGCCAGGGCCCGCTCGTCCGGCGAATCCAACACGCCGACGACCGCCCGCCCGGTCATGTCCTTTGCCGCGTAGCGAAATGTTGGCATTTTATTCGTCCTGCGATGTCACGCGAATGACCTCGTCGAGCGTAGTGATGCCTTGGCAGAATTTGATCAGCATGTCGTCCCGTAACGTGATCATTCCTTTTTTCACCGCGTATTCCTTGACCTCGTGGGAAGAAGCCCTCTTCATCACGAGATCACGGATAGGATCATCCACCGTCAGCGTCTCCAAAACCGCTAGGCGCCCGTAATAACCCGTCTGATTGCATTTGCTGCAACCTTTCCCTTTGAAAAATTTGCGATCGGCCGCCGCGACCGGAATTTTATCCAACGAGATGTTGAGCCGTTCGAACACTTCCTTGGGAAGCTCCAGTTTTTCCCGGCAGGAAGGGCATACCTTGCGGCAAAGACGCTGGGCCGCCACCAAAATGACGCTAGAGGAAATCAGAAAGGGTTCGATCTTCATGTCCATCAAACGGGTAATCGCACCGGCGGAGTCGTTCGTGTGGAGCGTGCTTAACACCAACTGTCCGGTCAAAGAGGCCTTGATCGCGATATCGGCGGTTTCGGAGTCACGGATCTCACCCACCATCACCACATCCGGGCTTTGCCTCAAAATCGCTCTCAGGCCGCTCGCAAAATCAAGGCCGATCTCGCTCCGGGTCTGGATTTGGGTGATCCCCCGGACTTGATACTCGATCGGATCTTCTATCGTAATGATATTTTTTTCGGGGGTATTGAGTTGATTCAAAATGGAATAAAGCGTCGTGGATTTTCCGCTGCCCGTCGGGCCTGTGATTAAGATCATGCCGAACGGTTTGGAGACGGCGGATTTAAGCGCGGTCAAATTTTCGGGGAGAAACCCCAGGCGCTCAAGCCCCACGCTGAGAGACGATTTATCCAGAAGACGCATGACGACCTTATTTCCGAAATGGACCGGCAGGACAGACACGCGAAAATCTACCTCCTTGTCCTGCAATCGGACTTTGAATCTCCCGTCCTGAGGGCTTCGATTCTCGGTAATATCCAGCCGTGACATGATCTTAATACGTGTGATGACCGCGTTTTGGTTTTTCTTGGGGATTGTCAGGATCTCCTCCAGGTCTCCGTCAATTCGGTAGCGCACTCTGACGTTTTTCTCCGCCGGCTCAAGATGAATGTCGCTGGCCCGTCTTTTCAAGGCCTCCCGAAGCAATAGATCCACGATCTTGACGATCGGCGCCTCATCGCTTTTGGCCGCGGAAAATGCCGTGTCTAAATCGTCCTCTCCTTTCACGACTTGGATATCGTCGGCGGCCTCGACGGACTGCGCTATATCGCGCATGCTTTCCGTTTCGCCGGCGTACAGACGGTCGATCGCTTCAAGAATATCCTTTTCGGTGCTCATCACGCATTCTATCTTGCTTCGGGTCATGAGCGCGATATCATCCATCGCGAAAATATTGAGCGGATCGGCCATCGCGAGCGTGATCGTATCCCCGATCTTTGAGATGGGGACCATGCAGTGTTTTCTTGCCAATTTTTCTTGGATGATTTTGCCGACCTCGGGGTTGATCTTGTATTTTAAAAGATTCAGAAATGGGATTTTTAATTCGACGCTCAAAAGCGACGTTAATTCCTTTTCGTTCACGAGCCCCATCCGCACCAGAATATCCCTTAAATTATTCCCTCCCTCTCTGAGATAGACCGCCAGCGCTTTTTGAATATCTGCTTCGCTGATCCGTTTGGAAGTCTTAAGCGCCTCGATGATGCGCTCACTTAAGTTAATCATGTTCGATCTCCTGGTCTTTGACCGTGACCTTCATCACTTCTTCCGGCGTGGTCACCCCCTGTAAAATTTTCGCGATGCCGTTTTCCCTCAAGGTTTTCATGCCTTCGCGGCGTCCCAGGGCTTTTAATTGGTATTCCTGGGCGCCTTTCAATATTAAATTTTTTACCGTGGACGTCAGTGTCAGCCCCTCCAATAAAACCGCGCGGCCCATATAGCCCTGACGTACGCAGACATCACAGCCCTTCCCGCGATAAAACAGGGTCTTTTTGGAAAGTTTTTTTTCAGAAATTCCCAGCTGTTGGATCAACTCCTTCGAGGGTTCGTAGGGCTCCTTGCACTTTACACAGATCTTGCGGACCAATCGCTGAGATCCCGCCAAGAGCACGCTCGACGTGATCAAGAACGGTTCAATCCCCATGTTCAGCAGTCGTGTGATAGAACCGGTAGCGGTGGTCGCATGCAACGTACTTAAAACCAAATGTCCCGTCAAAGCGGCCTTGATCGCGACGTCGGCCGTTTCGGCGTCGCGAATCTCGCCGACCATGATGATATCCGGGTCCTGCCTCAGGATGGATCGAAGCGCCGCGGCGAACGTCAACTTCACCTCCGGACGAATCGAGACCTGGTTGATTCCCTCGAGCTGAAACTCTACCGGATCTTCCACGGTCACAATATTTTTATTGGGACTGTCAATGAGCTTCAAAACGGAATAGAGCGTCGTGGTCTTTCCGGCGCCGGTCGGCCCGCAAACGATGATCATTCCATGAGGATGGCTCGCGGCCTTTTTTAAATCCGCCAATGGTTCCGGCTCAAATCCCAGTTTTTCTATGTCCAAAACCGCCTGGCTTTTGTCGAGCACGCGCAACACGACCTTTTCGCCAAAATAGGTCGGTAACACCGAAACTCTGAAATCAATTTGGCGGCCCCGGACTTTCACCTTGAACCGTCCATCCTGGGGAATACGGTGTTCGGCGATATCCAAATCGGACATGACCTTCACCCTAGAGACGACACCCACATGCATCGCCTTGGAAGTAGAGACGCCTTCCTGGAGCATGCCGTCGACGCGAAACCGCACGCGAAGCGCCTTTTCCTCGGGCTCTATAAAAATATCGCTGCTGCGGCGATTCACGGCCTCCGCTAAAATCGAATTGGTAAACTTCACGATCGGCGCATCCTCCGTCAGGCGGAGAAGCTCCTGCGCCGTGCCTTCATCAGCGGAACCGGCAGACAAGTCCTGCAATTCCACGCTCCCCTCACCTGCCATGTCCTTCATCACTTTTTCAAACGACCGATTGGCATTCTCTCCGTAATAATGTTCGATTGCTTCCTTAATATCCTTATCACTCGCCAGCATCGGCCGGACCTCCAAACCGGTTGTCCGGTGAATGTCATCCAGCGCGTTCACATTCATCGGATCCGACATCGCAAGGGTGATCGTGCTCTCAAAACTGGATACCGGGATGAGACAATAATGCTCGGCGACCTTTTTGGAAACCAGCGCAAGGGTCTCCGGAGAGATTTTGTATCGCGACAAATGAATCGCGGGAATATTGAGTTCGGTGCTTAAGACCTCGAGCAGATTGTCTCGGGAAATGTAACCCAATTCCACCAGAATATCGCCGATCCGCTCTTTTTTCTCCTTTTGGATTTTCAGCGCTTTCTCAAGCTTATCCGGCGTCAGCAGATTGTTCTGCACCAGTAAAGTCGTTAAACGTTCCTTTAGAGTGGTCGCCATCTTAAGTTTTGTAACACCGTTTAATCGCCTCGACCACATCGGCCGTTGTGGACACAAACGCCTGGACCTTCAGGTGGGTGGTCATCTCGATATCTTCAATGGCTTGGCTGTTGAGCGGGTTGGACATCGCCACGGTCAAAATATTTCCGATACGATCAACCGCGATTAAGCCGTATTGCTTAGCGACATTCTCCGGGATCATTTTTGCAATCTCTTGATCGATCTCATAACCTGACAACGGCAAATAGGGGAAACCGTACTGAGCGGTGAGCGCCCTCGCGATGGCCTCTTCAGTCGTATAACCCAGACTGACCAGGACCTGGCCTAACAAACCGCCCTTTTCTTTTTGGACGCTTAAGGCCTCTTCCAGATTCTCTGGAGTGATCAACTTATTATCTATCAAGAGCTGCCCCAATTGTTTTTGGATTAGTTTTTTCATAAGCGAAAGGCCCCTTATTCGACTTATTTCGAACTTAAGAGACGTGTCAGTTCCTGGACATCCGGGGAACGCGAAAAAGCAACCTCTTGGGATATTTTTTTGGTTTTTACAAGCTCCGCTAAACTCATATTAAGCGTTCTCATCCCCTCCTGCTGTCCGGTTTGGATCGAAGAATAGATCTGATGTGTTTTTGATTCGCGTATCAGTGTGCGAACAGCGGACGTTGTCAAAAGTATTTCTGACGCCAACACCAGCCCGCTGCCCACCCTTGGCAAAAGTTGCTGCGAAATGACCGCCTGCAGCACAAACGAAAGCTGCGCCCTCACCTGCTGCTGTTGATTCGAGGGAAAAACGTCGATGATACGGTTGATCGACTGGACGGCGTCGGGGGTATGCAGCGTCGCGAAAACAAGATGGCCGGTTTCGGCGACGGTTAAGGCGATTTCAATGGTCTCAAGGTCGCGCATCTCTCCGATCAGAATGACATCCGGATCTTGGCGAAGCACGTGTTTTAACGCCTGATTAAATGACTGCGTATCAGAACCGATCTCTCTTTGGTCGATCAGCGCTTTCTTATTTTTAAATAAGAATTCGATCGGATCTTCGATCGTCACAATATGGCAAGATTTGTTTTGATTGATATAGTCGATCATCGCCGCCAGTGTCGTGGTTTTGCCGCTGCCGGTAGGCCCCGTCACCAAAATAAGGCCGCTGGGTTTTGACACAAGATTTAAAGCAGTCTGCACGGAAAATCCTATCTGCTCAAACGTCATGGGGTCAAACGGCAGCGCTCGGATGGCGCAGCAGATGCTGTTCCGCTGATAAGACAAATTCACCCTGAAACGGCCTAAGTCGGTCAAGCCAAAAGAATAGTCCAGCTCTCTTTCTTTTTCAAAAATCCGAAACCGCTCTTCCGGCAAATACTCCTTAATCATTCGCAGAAGGTGATCACGAGTTATAGGCGTGTCCGAAATATAAATCAATTTTGTGTCAACACGCACGGTAGGCCTCACGCCTTCTCCCAAATGGATGTCCGAGGCCTTTTTTGAAACCGCGACGGCCAAAATATCCGCCATGGATTGTTCCTTCGTCGTCGTCATTTTAAGCAAACGCCTCGATTAAATTGTCCCCTTTTTCCTTTGCCAGCTTCAGGCGATTCGCCGCCTTGGAATAAAGTTGATCGGCGGAAGTTCCATCCAGAGGGTCTTCGCTGATCCCGGTGCATACGGTAAAAAATAGGGTTCCTACGATCCCCGGATTGGCCATCGGATACGTCGCAATTTCTTTGCTGATGCGTTCCACGATCTCGATCACTTTTTTCTTGTTTTTATCGGGAAAGATGACCGCGAATTCATCCTTCGTGATATGCGCCGCGCGGTCAAACGGGGACAGATACTTGCTTAAGATGCCGGCGACGATCTTTAATACACCTTCCGAAGCGGGCTGTCCGTATTTCATCGCATAAGCCCCAAAATGATTGATATTGAAATACGCGAACGAACACGGCCTTTGAAGATAGGCCGACCTTTGTATTTCCTCATCTAACCGTTCGTGGATATAGGAGGCATTGTAAAGTCCCGTCAATTTATCCTTCCCTGACAACCTTTCCACTTTCTCTAAAAGCTCCCGCGCGTTGGTTGAGATCACTCTTAAACTCTGGGACAACTCTCCCAGCTCATCGGACCCCCTGCCCTCAACCCTCCCGCCCCAATTTCCCTGCGCCATCTCTTTGGCGGCGGACCCGACGCTGACAATGGGATACAGGATTTGTTTGATCAACTGAAAACCCATTAAGGACAATGTCAGACTAAACAGAAGAGCCCCGCTAATCGCGAGTAAAAAGCTGGGACTACCAAAAATAGGGTACTGGATGAAAAGTGACCCGATATAAACCCCTACAAGATTGGGGATCAGGGACATTAGGCAAAACCCAACTAAAAATTTACCTTTTAACTTAGAGGGCATAAAGGCTAATTTAGACGATTTTAGCATAGTTACTTTTGTCCTTTCTTGATTAAAAATATATACTATATATTAAAATTAGTCAATAGTGATCAAAATTAAAAAAGAGGGCGGTGCATTTTGATATTGAGCAAAATGCCTATAGAGATCATGGTGACAACGACGGAGGACCCTCCATAACTAACCAGAGGAAGCGGCATGCCTACGACCGGCAGTAAGCCCATGGTCATTCCTAGATTGATAATGGTCTGAACCGCTATCATTGTAGTAATGCCACAGGCCAATTGATTGCCAAACCGGTCAGGAGTTTGTGAGGCAATAATATAACCTTTTTGCACTATTAACCAGAATAAGATTAAAACAACGGCGGATACAATAAACCCCCCTTCCTCGGCGATCACCGAAAAAATAAAATCCGTGTGGCGTTCGGGAACGAAGTTAAGCTGATTTTGGGTGCCACTCATGAATCCCTTGCCGAAGATCCCTCCGGATCCAATCGCGATCTTAGACTGAATAATCGTATACCCCGCGCCAAGCGGATCGAGGTTAGGATTGACAAAAACAAGAAGCCGCGATTTTTGATATTCCTTTAAAAACGGGAAGCCCAGAGGTGCTACGAGAAGCAGAAGGCCGATCACCAAAAAAATCGTTTTGGGTTTGACGCCCCAAAAATAAAGCGCCGCCAAGAAAATCGGGACGAGCGTCAACGCGGTGCCTAAATCCGGCTCCTTCAGAATCAGCAAAAAAGGGACACCCACGGTGGCAACAGGGATCATCCACTTTGTCTTAGAACTATATTCGAGTCGGCGATGGGTAAAAAAATCCGCAAGCGCCAGGATCACGGCCAGCTTTGCGAATTCCGACGGTTGAAAATTGAACCCGCCGAGAGGGATCCAACGATGGGCTCCGAGTCGCGCCGGCATAAAAAGCACAAGGACAAGAAAAAAAATGCTTAAAAAATAAGCCGGCCACACAAAATCCTGTAGTTTAAAGTAATCAAACCGGACGATTAAAAATACAAGCAGGATCCCGATCCCCATCCAAGCGATCTGCCGCATCGCGAGGATTTGATCGATCGTCTGCGCGGATTTGAATGAGGCGCTATAGATGCTGAATAGCCCTATCACAAAAATGAGAACTGGCGTCAAAAATAGTTGTTTATCAAATTGACGAAAACTGATCCTTTTTCTCACCCCACCACCTCCTTTTTTCCACCGCAGAACTTAAGAATTTCTACAATAGCGGTGGAAGGATTCGCCAATGGCGAATCCAAAGATTCTTCGAATCTGGAAGGAGGTGGTGGGGTCATAAATAGGACGCCTCTTTCAGCCACCGGAATAAGGCGCCGGCCACCGTGGCCGCGTTCACTCCTCCTCGCCCGCCGTGTTCCAGAAAAACGACCATTGCGATCTTCGGATTTTCTTCCGGCGCAAAACCCACAAACCAGGCGTGGGTTTTATCCTGTCCCGATTGGGCGGTGCCGGTCTTGCCGGCTATTCGAACGTCGGCCAAGCGCGCTAAACGCCCCGTGCCCGTGTCGGAATTTATTACTTGGTCCAATCCGTCGTAAACCGCCTTCCAGTCTTCCAAAGGCAACTCAAGAGATCTTGTATGCTTCTCGGCTACTTTCACCCCCTCAATCTGATCAACCACATGTGGCTTGAAAAGCTCGCCTTTCGTGGCAAAAGCCGCGATCATGAGAAGGGCCTGGATAGGCGTGACCTGGAGATACCCTTGGCCAATGGCCAGATTGGCGGTTTCCCCTTCATACCACGGCGCTTGAAAGGCCTGCCTTTTCCATTCCCTGGACGGTACAAACCCTTCCTTCTCTCCGGGCAAATCCACGCCGGTCGGCTTGGAATATCCGAATTCAAGCGCCTTTGCAAACAGAGCGTCAATGCCGGCCGCGAGGCCTGTTCTATAAAAGTAAACGTTACAAGAGTGCGCGAATGCCTGGGCCAAACCTTGAGGGCCATGGCCGTCCTCCTTCCAACAATGAAAAACCTTGCCCCTGACGATCAGATAACCGGGACAACTAAAGGAAGTGGCGGTGGAAATGCCGTGATTTTGGAGCGCGGACAAAGCGGTGATGATCTTAAAAATAGATCCTGGAGGGTATTGGCCTCGCACCCCCCGATCCACCATCGGCGACAGGGGGTCGATCAAATATTGCCCCACTTCCTTTCTGCCCTTATTCGAAGCAAACAGATTCGGATCGAAGGAGGGTGAGCTATTGATCGCGAGAATGCCTCCTTCCTTTAACTCCATGACGATCACGGCGCCTTTTTGGGCCTGTAGGAGCCCCTGCACATACGATTGGAGCCGGACATCCACGGTCAGGCGTACGTCTTTGCCCTCCACCGGCCCCTTGAATCCCAGCGCGCGGATAAACCTTCCCCGGTTGTCCACTTCGATCTGAAGCCCGCCGGAACGGCCACGCAGATAGCTTTCGTAACTTTTTTCCACTCCGTCCCGGCCAAGCCAATCCCTGTCCTTATACCCATAGAACTCGAGCTCCCCGCTTTCGTCCTCCGCCATCGGGCCGATGTATCCCACAAGGTGCGCCGCGGATTCGGCATAAGGATATTCTCTTAAAGGCCGGGTCTCAATCATGAACCCGGGTAAAAGATCCAGCCGTTCCTCGATCGCCATTGCCTGAGTCAGTGTAATGTCTTCCGCGATCAAAATACTGTTAAAAGCGCCCCGCCTCTTTTTCAAGAGTTGTTTTTCAAGGACCCCCGGATCCATGTTTAAGAGAGGGGCCAAGAGCCGGTCACTTTTAAAAATCGTGGCATTCGCTTCATTCAAAACCACCGAACAATTAAAGCTGAGCCGGTTGTCCGCCAGGATTTCGCCGTTTCTGTCCAGGATCCTTCCTCGTGGACCTTCCAGGTAAATCACGCGGATCCGGTTGCGTTCCGACAAGGACTGATAATACTCCGTTTGGATCACCTGCATTCGGACAAGATTGAAAAATAAAAGCAGGAACGCGACCCCTAGGATCGCCATGAGCCGGTTGGCCTTCACCCCACCACCTCCTTTTTTCCACTGCCCACCTTATGTTTTTGTTGTATAAAGGCAGTGGAAGAATCCGCCTTCGGCGGATTCATCAATCGGTGAGATTGAAAAGGAGGTGGTGGGGTCACAATCTTCTCCTCAAAGAGAAGCGACGGAGAAACAAAAAAATAAAAGGCGAGAGAACAGCCATCAGAATAAGCGCCTGGATCGAGAGGACCTCCCGAAAAACAGCAGGGGCAGGCGCTTCCCCTTCAAAAAAAATTCGGGTGGTGATGAAATTCAGGCATAAAAGCAAATAATAGGCGACGGCCGGAAATAAAATCGCGGTCAGCAGGCTTTCGGAAAATACTTTTGACTTGGCGTAACCCGACAAGAGACCCAACGAACCGAAGAAGGTCATTTGAAGGCCCAGCTTTCCGACCCCAAAAATATCCATAAAAAAACCGGCGTACAAGCCGAGGAGGAGTCCGAACAAAGGCCCTTCCGACAAACCATAAAACACGACGCCTATTAAAAGGAGCAGAGGCGCCCGGTCGGGGAGCACGAATTGAAGCCCGTTCTGCAGCAGAAAAAAAATGAATAGCCATAAGAAAGCGAGAACCCTGGGCTTATTCAACGAGCGCCACCTCTTCCAGCCGGCTTAAATCCGCCAAAGGTGAGACTTCCGCGACCTGATAAATCTGACCCGGCTCCTTCCAGGCTCGACTCACCGTTCCCACGATCAATCCCTTTGGAAAGAAGCCGCCAAATCCTGCCGTTTCCACGAGATCACCCTGTTGAAGTGCCGTATTGACCGAAATGTATTTCATACGGCACTCCCCTTGCGAAGTACCAAACAAAATGCCGCCCTGTCGCGTTCGCTGGATCAAGACGCCTATCTTTGAATTGGGGTCCGTGATCAAAAGCACTTTTGAAACCGTCGGGCTTGTCTCGACCACTTTTCCCACGAGGGCCGAATCGGACATCACCAACATGTTCTCTTTCACCCCCTGCCGTGATCCTTTATCAATTAGAAAGACGCGGCTCCAGGCCGCCGGAGATCGCGCGATCACGCGCGCAAAGACCAAATGACGGACATCGGCCAGCAGGGTTCGCTTGAGATCCAGCAGTTGGGTGAGGCGGACATTTTCCCGGGAAAGCTCCTCGAGCTTAAACTGATCAAAACGCGTCAGGGCAGCGGTCCTTTTTAAGGACCGGTTTTCTTTCGCGTTCCTGCCAAAAAAGAATAGATCGACCGCCGTCTGCGCGGCGGCCTTTGAAAAAGTGATCGGCGTTTTCACAAACGAATAAAAAGAACCTTTAATAAAAACGGAAGCGGAGAGAGGGAGTGCGGCGAGAAAAATAAGAAGGACGACTATTCCAAGAAAAACTCGACGTGGTTTTAACACATTGGGGCTGTTGAACTACTGAGTTACGTGTTTATTTACACGTAACTCAGTGCCTAATTTTCTATGGTGCGATTGGCTGAGACCGTGACCCTTTTCAGATAATGAAGTTCGCTTAAAATTTTTCCCGTCCCGATGGCGACGGCCGTCAGCGGGTTCTCCGCAACATGCACCGGCAGGCCGGTTTCCTCGGAAATAAGTTTATCCAGGCCCCGAAGCAGCGAGCTCCCGCCCGCCATGATAATTCCCCGGTCGATCAAATCCGCGCAAAGCTCGGGCGACGTTCTCTCAAGCGTCACGCGCACCGCCTCGATAATATACTGCACGGGTTCCGCCAACGCCTCGCGCACTTCCTCGGAGGTGATCTTCGTCATCTTCGGCAGGCCCGACACGAGGTCCCTTCCCCGGATCTCCATCGAAAGCTCTTCTTCCAAAGGATAGGCGGAGCCGATTTTGATCTTAATCTCTTCGGCGGTCCGCTCGCCAATCATCAGATTGTAGGTTTTTTTCACGTGTTCGATGATCGCGTCGTCCATTTCATCGCCGCCGATGCGGATGCTTCTCGAAAACACGACGCCGGCCAATGAGATTACGGCCATTTCACTGGTGCCACCGCCGATATCAATGATCATGCTGCCCGCCGGCTCTTGGATAGGAAGACCGACCCCGATCGCCGCCGCCATCGGTTCTTCCACTAAATAGACCTCCCGCGCGCCGGCATGAAGCGCCGAATCCCGAACGGCCCGTTTTTCCACCTCGGTAATGCCGGAAGGGATCGCGATCACCATGCGGGGACGAACAAAACGCTTGCGGTTATGGACCTTGTTGATGAAATAACGCAGCATGCTCTCGGTGATCTCAAAATCCGCGATGACCCCGTCTTTCATCGGACGAATGGCCACAATCGAGCCGGGGGTACGGCCGAGCATGCGTTTGGCTTCGTCGCCAACCGCCAACACCTCATTCGTGCCTTTGCGAATGGCCACGACTGACGGCTCACACAACACGATCCCCCGCCCTTTCACATTGACAAGCGTATTGGCCGTGCCCAGGTCTATTCCCATGTCATTGGAAAAAGATCCGATGATCCAATTTGTCCACTGATTCAAAAGATTTAGGATTTGATTCAAAAAAAGATCCGTCTTGTTACGAGTATTCGGTTTTTGATTTGTCCGATTGAATAACGAAAGGCGATAGTATCAATTAGGACAGACGATTATAACAATGCTCCCGAAGAGTGTCAATAGACCCCTATTTTAGTCAAAAACTTAAAAAAATCGGGAAAAGAGGTATGGATGCAGTCCACGTCTTGGATGACGGTCTCCCCTTCTGCGATCATGCCAGCCACGATCAAGGACATCGCCGTCCTATGGTCTTTAAAGGAGTCTACCTTGGCTCCGTGAAGCGGCGCGGTGGGGCGGCCTTCGATGATTAGCGTATTGCCCTGCGCTTTGATCCCGGCGCCCATTTTGGACAATTGGCTCACCATCGAGCGAATCCGGTCCGTTTCTTTGACGCGCAGTTCATCCGCGTCGTGGATCACGCTTGTCCCATTCGCCTGAGTCGCTAAAACTGTCAAAATGGGTATTTCATCAATCAGTGATGGTAATTCTTCTTTATTAATTTCAAATGCTTTTAAAGGTAAAGGCGAAAGATGAAAATCTGCGGTAGGCTCCAATCCATTGTCAAAAAATTTGGAAGCGTCTTGCCCCTCAACAGGAATGCCCATTCGCCTTAAAATTTTTGCAATTCCGTTCCGCGTAGGGTTCCATAACACCCCCTTGAAAGAAATAGCGGAGGAAGGGACCAGCGCCGCCATCGCCATAAAGAATGCGGCGCTTGAGATATCTCCCGCGATCTCAACTTTCCTCGCCTTGAGCGTTTGGCCTCCTTTCACAGATACCGTAAGGCCTTTTTCTTCAATGGATGCGCCAAAGTATTTTAGAAAACGCTCCGTATGGTCCCGTGACTTCGCGGGCTCCGTAACGCTCGTTGTCCCTTCGGCGTAAAGTCCGGCCAAAAGGATCGCGGATTTGACCTGAGCGCTCGAAATTGGGAGCTCGGCATCTATTCCCTTAAGTTTACCGCCCTTTACTTTGATAGGCGCAAAATTGGCATTGTCCCGGCCTTCGAATGAAGCGCCCATCCGCTTCAAATGATCAGTCGCCCGCCGCATGGGCCGCGAGGAAAGCGACGGATCGCCGGTCAGTGTTGCTTCAAAATTTTGTCCGGCCAAAACTCCCAGAAGAAGCCGCATAGAGGTTCCGGAATTGCCCAGATACAGCTCCGATTTCGGCTTTTCTAGTTGCAGCCCTTTTCCTTTAATCCGCAGCTCCGCGCCGCCTTTGTCGGACTCTATCTTGACGCCCATCGCTTCGAACGCCTTGCGCGTACAGACACAGTCCCCGCCGGTTGATACGTTCGTAAAATGCGATTCGCCTTCCGCCAGCGAACCAAAAATAATCGCGCGATGCGAGAGGGACTTATCGCCAGGAAAAGAAAGCTCGGCCGACAACCCGTGGCTGATTTTCTTGATCGTCACGCTTTTTGTGGAGTTCACCCCACCACCTCTTTTTTGGCTTCAGCCAAAGACGCGCGCGGCGCGTCGAGGCGATAATAATTTAAATGCGTATCAATAATAATCATATTCAAACCTTCCCGCTTATTCATTTTTCCACCCACAATCGCCTCCAAAAGAGGTGGTGGGGTCATGGTTTATCGAAAATACCTTTTTTGGCTTCGTCGATCATTTGATTAAAATCGTCCGGCAGCGGACTTTCAAACTCCATTATTTTACCAGTTTTCGGATGAGTGAAACGGATTTTTGACGCATGGAGCGCATGCCGGCGGCTCAGCCGTCTTCCCGAGCCTTCATGGGCGTACATTGCGTCCCCCGCGACCGGATATCCCAAATGGGCTAGATGAACCCGGATTTGATGCGTCCGGCCCGTTAACAGCTTTACTTCCAGAAGTGTTGCGTGGGGAAAGCGTCTGATTACGCGGTAATGCGTCTGGGCTTCTCGGCCGCGGTCGTCCTTCACAACCGCCATTTTCTGACGGATCTTCGGATCACGGCCGATCGGCTCGCAGATTCTTCCCTCTTCAAACTCGACACAACCCTTCACAAGGGCCGTGTACATTTTTGACAAAGCCCTTGAGGCAAATTGTGCTTGAAGAAGCCGGTGAGCTTGATTATTTTTAGCGACGAGAAGAAGCCCCGATGTCTCTTTATCCAAACGGTGCACGATGCCCGGCCTGGATTTGTCCCCGACACTTGAAAGCGCGACGCCTTTTCCAAGCAGCGCGTGCACGAGCGTCCCTTTTTTGTGACCCGCCCCCGGATGCACGACCATCCCCGCCGCCTTATCCACCACAACCAGCCAATCATCCTCATAAACAATCCGGATCGGGAGGGTTTCCGGAGAAAGCGGGCTGTCTTTAACGGACGAGATAGCGCCCTCGATCGAATCCCCTTCTTTGACTAAAGTTCTTGGCTTCGCGGTCTCCCCGTTAAGGAGGATTTTTCCTTTCTGCAAAGCATTTTTGATCTCTTCTCTTGAAAATTGACCTCCCAAAGCGCCGGTGAGATAGACGTCGATCCGCTTCGGAGTATAAACGGAGGAAACCGTTTCTTGGATTTTCCGCATGAGTTAAACCGTCCGCTTTCTTCTTAAAAAAATCATCCAGGCGGCAGCGCCAAGAAACAAAAATAGACTGATCCATTGCGGGATCGTCAAGTGCGCGACGAGGATCTGGTCCCCTCGCCAAAATTCGATCACAAAACGACTCACGCTATAACACGCAAGATACTGGGCAAAAATTTCCCCGTCCGCGTGAGGTCGTCGGATCCGACGAAAGAGATACGCTGACAAAACCAAAAGCAGCGCGGACTCATAAAGCTGGATCGGAATTAAACGTCCGGCCGTGACGCGCCCGTAGCAGCAGCCGTTAAAAAAACAGCCGATGCGGCCTACGCCATGGCCAAGTGCCAAGATCGGCGCCAAAAAGTCGCACCACTTAAAAAAAGGCAATCGCCTGGTCCTTCCGTAAACCACCCCTGCCAGCGTCGCCGCGACAAATCCTCCATACCAGACCAGCCCTCCTTCACGAAGCGAAAACAAGCTCCAAAAATCTTTTTGATAATCACCGAAATTCTGCGCGATGAAGAAAAGACGGGCGCCGATCACCCCCGACACGAAAAGAAAAAAAAGAAGGTCCGTCGCGGTCCCCGCCGAAACCTTGAGCGTCTTTGCCTGCCATTGGGCCGCAAAAAACGCGAGTATCATCGCGAGCGCGACAAAAAAACCATAGGAATAAATCGTAAACGAACCTATCTGAAAGAGGGTTGGATGCATTTAATTTTGCTTTCTCTGTTTCCAAAGACCGAGTGCGACAAGAAACACGCCCAGACAAATACTCGTATCCGCCAGATTGAATACAGGCCAGATCCTGAAATCCAGGAAATCCACCACATAGCCGTAACGCGTCCGGTCAAAAAGATTGCCGGCCGCACCGGCAATGATCAGCGACCACGCCGCTTCGCTTAAAAATTTTGAAGGGGTCTTCCCCGAGAAAACACTCCGGAGAAGACAGAGAAGCAGAAACGCCACAAACAAAGCGGAGATCACGATAAGAATCGTTCCATGGCCCTTCAACATTCCAAAGGCCGCGCCGGTATTATTGACGCGCGTGATATGAAAGATACCCGGGACCACCGCAAAACCGCCGCCTTCCGGGGTGTGGGTCAGGACGAGATTTTTAACAAACCGGTCGAGGAAAAAAACGAAAGCGATGATGGCGAGTGCCACAAGGCGTGGGGCTATTTTTTTATTTTTTCTTGCTTTTGCTGGCACGGGACACAGAGTTCGGCGTACGGCACCACCTTGAGGCGTACTTTGGATATCTTCTTGCCGCAAAGCTCACACAGGCCAAACGTATGATTGTCCAGCTTCTCGAGCGCATCGTTGATCCGGTCCAGGATTTTCTGCTCGTTCGTAGCGAGTCCTAGCGAAAACTCGCGGTCATAATTATCGGTCGCCATGTCCGCCATATGCAAACTGTAGCCCGAAAGATCCCCGGTCGCGTCGCGCTGCGAGGTCTTGAGCGCGTCTTTCGCGATATGCTCGATCCCTTTGGAAAGCTCCGCTTTCTTTTTGAGAAGCAGTTCCTTAAAAAATTTGATGCTTTTCTTATCCATCTTTTCCATTCACGAAACTCCTTTTAGAACCCTCACGCAGCGATCGCAAAGCGTTCCGTGGTCTTTGTCTTCGCCCACCGAAACCCGCCAATTCCAGCAGCGTTCGCATTTTTTGCCGCGCGCCTTGGCGACTTTCACATCCAGGCCATCGTCGCCGGCGGCGCCCACCGAAAGCCGGACCTCTGAAACCAGCAAGAGCGCCGATAAATCTGCCTGAAAACTTTTCAAAAAATCAAGATCGTCCTTTTTAGAGAGAGTTAATTCTACCTCAGCTTCCAACGAATTGCCAATTTCTTTTTTTTCGCGCTTTTCCTCGAGACGCTTCAGCACTTTTTCCCGAACTGTCAAAAAACGCTGCCATTTTTCCTCGAACGCCGTGTCCCGGTTCTTGGGAATCGGTTTCGGCCAGGATTCCAGGTGGACGCTCTGCGCGAAACTCAAGTCCTCCCACACCTCTTCACAGGTAAAGGATAGCACCGGCGCGAGCATCCGGGTTAACGTGGTGAGAATTTCATACAACGTCGTCCGGGCGGATCTTCCCGAAACGGATTTCTTTGAATCCGTATAAAGCCGGTCTTTCAACACATCCAGATAGAACGAGGACATCTCGCGCACGCAAAAATTGTAGACCGCGTGATACACGCGGTGCAGCTGATAGCTTTCATACGCGGCATGGATCTCTTCTTTCAGCCACTCGAGCTTCGACAACGCCCAGCGGTCCACTTCTAAAAGCTCATCGCAAGAAAGTTTCTCCTTCGCCGGATCGAACCCATGCAGATTGCCGAGCAAAAATTTGAATGTGTTACGGATCTTCCGGTATCCTTCGGAGAGCCGCGTCAGACTGTCTTTTGAGATGCGAATATCATCCGAGGTATCGCTCGAGACGACCCAGAGTCGCAAAATATCCGCGCCATATTCCTTTAGGATGTCCAAAGGCGAGATGACATTCCCCAGAGACTTGGACATCTTTTTGCCTTCCCCGTCCACGATAAACCCGTGAGTCAGGACGGCGTGGTACGGCGCCTTGCCGGAAATGCCGCAGGAAACAAGAAGCGAACTCTGAAACCATCCGCGGTGCTGGTCACTGCCTTCCAAATAAAGATCCGCCGGAAATGAAAGCATGTCCCACTCCCTTAAAACCAAAATATGACTGGCTCCCGATTCAAACCAGACGTCCAGAATATCCTCTCCTTTTTTGAGATCTTTCTTACCGCATTTAGGACATGAAAATTGGCCACCGGTCAGATCCATCGCGGATTTGATAAACCAGCTGTCCGATCCTTCTTTCTTAAAAATATCCCGCACATGACGGATCAGCGCCGGATCCAACAGTGGTTCCCCGCAGGCCGAGCAATAAAACACCGGCACCGGAATCCCCCAATAGCGTTGCCGCGAGAGACACCAGTCCGGTCGAGACTCCACCATTCCCGAGATACGATTTTGTCCGACTTCCGGGATCCAGCGGACTTTCTTGATCTCACCGAGCGCTTTTTCGCGAAGCTCGGACTTATCGACATTCATGAACCATTGTTTAGTCGCACGTGTGATCACCGGCGTCTTGCAGCGCCAGCATTCGGGATAAGAATGGGTGATCTTGCCTTCTTGGAGCAAATGACCCGCGGCGGAGATTGTCTCGATAATTTTCTCGTTCGATTTGAAAATGAATTGCCCTTTGAATTCACCGGCTTCTTCTTTGAATCGGCCCTTCTCATCCACCGGCATCAGTGTCAGCAGCTGGTTCTTGAGCCCCGTCCGGTAATCCTCCATCCCGTGACCGGGCGCGGTGTGGACGCAACCCGTCCCGTCGACGCTCGAAACATACTCCGCCATCACGACCCGCGAATCTCGTTCGATAAACGGGTGCCGCGCTAAAATCCCGTCGAGCTCCCGGCCTTGTTCTTTCAGTAAAATTTCATAGTCATCCGTGGAATTTGCGCCGATCCTTTTCAAAAGCGGTTCAAGGCGCTCCTCCACGACGATCAAAATACCGAATGCCTTTGTTTTAACAAATACGTATTGAAAATCGGGATTCAGCGCCACGGCGACGTTCGCGACGAGCGTCCACGGTGTTGTGGTCCATACGGCAAAAGAGATCTTTTCGCGGCCCGGGATCTTGATTCCCTTTTTCGATAGCTCTTCCTGAGGAACGGGAAATAGAACATAGATGGAAGGAGAGACGTGATGGTCATCGTACTCGAGCTCCGCTTCGGCAAGCGCCGTCTCGCAGGAAACGCACCAGGGCACCGGTTTCAAGCTTTGGTAAATAAACCCTTTTTCGACGAGCGTTGCGAACGCATCGATCACGACCGCCTCATAATCAGGGGCCAACGTCAGATACGAATGGTTCCAATCCCCAAAAACCCCGAGCCGCTCAAACTGCGAACGCTGCTTCGCCACAAAACCCATCGCGTAGTCGCGCGCCTTTTTTCTGAAGCTGACCGGATCAATCTCGTGTTTGGTGATTTTGAGCTCTTTAAACAACTGGTGTTCGACCGGCAGGCCATGGCAATCCCATCCGGGAATGTAAGGCGCGTCGAATCCCCGCATCGAGCGGTATTTGACAAGGACGTCTTTCAGAATTTTATTGAGCGCATGGCCGATGTGAATATCACCGTTCGCGTAGGGCGGGCCGTCGTGCAGGACGAATTTCTTTTTTCCCCGGGAGGCCCCGCGGATCTTCTGATAGAGCGCGGTCTTGCGCCACTTCTCCAAGAAAAGCGGCTCGCGTTTTGGCAGGTCTGCCTTCATCGGAAAATCCGTCGCCGGCAGATTCAGCGTCTGTTTATAATCCATACTCACCCCACCACTTGCTTTTTTCCACTGCCTATTTTACTGTTCAACCCTTCAAAGGCAGTGGAAGAATCCGCCAAAGGCGGATTCATCAATCTACCTGATTGAAAAGCAGGTGGTGGGGTCATTTGAGCCGATAGGCGATCCCCATCAGCGTCTGGACGACGAAGAGCTTCAGGAAATACAAAAAAAGAAGCGCCACGATAGGAGAAATGTCTATTCCGATCCGATAGGTCGGGATAAGCTGGCGAAACGGGGCTAAAAGCCATTCGGTGCTTCGTTCAATGAATTGCACGATAGGATTCATAGGATCCGGGTTGACCCAGCTAAGAAGCGCGCGGATAATCACGAGCCACCAAAGCGCTTCCAGCAGATAATTTAAAACGGTCGCGACCGCTTGGAGAAAATTTCCCACCACAAACATCGTTACCTCCCCTGGCTGATTTCCTTAGATCGTTTATAGGCGGCCTTCACGGCGTCCTGCACGATTTTTCCGAATCCCTGTTTTTGAAAAACTTTAAGCGCCGCTTCCGTCGTTCCCCCTTTGGACGCGACGCGATCAATCAAGACTTCCGGGTCTTCCTGGCTTTGCATCAACACTTTCCCGCTCCCGAAGGCAGTTTGATACACGATCTTTTTGGCCACGTCCACCTTCATCCCCATTTCATAAGCGGCCTCGATCAATTTTTCCGTCAAAAGGAAAAAATAGGCGGGCCCCGATCCGCTGACCGCAGTCACCAGATCCAGCCATTTCTCGGGCACTTGCGCGATCTCCCCAAAGGCCCCTAAGATCCCTTCCGCGATCTTCCGGTGCTTTTGGGTGGCGTGTTTTCCGAGACTGAACGCGGACATGCCCGATCCGACAAGCGCGGGCATATTCGGCATGACACGGATCAGCGACACGGGCTTTTTAAAATACGATTCGATCTTCGCGATCGGCACGCCCGCCGCAATGGAAATGACCAGCGCGTCCTTATCCAGGCCGCTGGCGATTTCTTCGACGACCTGTTGCATCATTTGCGGTTTCACCGCCAAAATCACGACGTCGGACAAAGACACGCACTGACGGTTGGATTTGGCGATCTTGACATGCGCCTCTTTTTTGACCGCGTCGAGTTTCTTCTTATCCACGTCAAAAATAGAAATGTTCTGGGGATACACCGATTTTTCGACGAGGCCTCGCACCAGCGCCTGTCCCATATTTCCGGCACCGATCACGCCGATTTTGAGCCCTGAAAGCGCTGATTTGCCGCTCACCCCACCACCTCATTTTTTCCACCGCAGAACTTAAGAATTTCTACAATAGCGGTGGAAGGATTCGCCATCGACGAATCCAAAGATTTTTCAAATCTGAAAGGAGGTGGTGGGGTCATCGAAAAATGGCCCTGCCCAACCGGATCATATTAGACCCCTCCTCAATCGCGATCTCAAAATCATCGCTCATTCCCATCGAAAGATGCTTCATTTCTAAGTTATTTGACTTTATAGACTTACAAACGCTGAAAATACTTTTTAGCTTTTTAAAAGCTTGGCGCTTGACTTCGTCTTCGACGTGATTGGGGCCGATCGCCATGAGGCCCAAAACTTTGATGGTGGGCAGTTTCACGATCTGATCAATCGCCGTATAAATTTCGTCGGCGCTGAATCCAAATTTTTTCGGTTCGCCGGAGATATTCACTTCCAAGAGCATCGGGGTGACCCGATTGTCGGCGGCCGAGATCTCGCTTATTTCTTTCGCCAATCGCACCGAATCCACCGACTGGATCAAATTAAAAAGTGAAAGCGCCGCCTTGATTTTATTCGTCTGCAAGTGCCCGATCATGTGCCATTGGATATCAGTCTGATTCACGACGGGGATTTTACTTTCCGCTTCCTGGACTCTATTCTCTCCAAAAATCAAGAGCCCCGCCTCCCGCACCTCCAGGATCGCCTGGGATTCCACTCCCTTGGTCACCGCGACAAGCGTGATGTCCGTCAAAGAACGACCCGATTTTATGGCCGCCTTTTCAATCGCCTCTTGAACTTGCGCGAGCCGCTCTTTAATATTGTTCATCTCTAATTTCATTTGCGGCGCGCCCAGGTGATCCCGGTCACCGCGATTCCTGTCAAAACAAATAAAATAACGCCCAGCAAACACAGCATGCCCGCGATCGCACCCTTCGTCATCGAGGAATTGGGATCCCCGAAACAAACGGCGCAAGCCATCGGCATCCCAGATAGCAAAAAGAATTTCATTTTGAGGACTCACTCCGGATTTTCTTGATAAACCATAAAAGATAAGGGATGAGAACGCCGGCCACCAAAAAAGACAGAACTCCCAAATAAAGACTCAGATTGTTTTTAGAATTAAAATAATCATTGAGCGACCACGCTCCGTAGAAAACTGCCAACAGGATTGACGTCAAAATAACAAAGATGTGAATCGCTCTCAGCGACATGGCGCCCCCTACCGCAAACCGCTCGTCATGGTTGGCAGAAGCAGAAGAAACAAAAAGAAGCAGACAGCCAGGGCAAGCACGAAAAAAATCAGCCGCTTCTCTTGAAAAAGATGCATAAAAAATGCCGCGACCAGCGATCCCTTAAAGATCGCGATGAGAAGTGCCACTGTGATGGCTGGCCACAAAGGCAGGTGAAGATAAGAAACGGCCACCGTGACGACCGTAAGGATCGTGAGAGCCGTAAAGACGCGTATGTAAATTTTTACGTGATGCCGGACTTCCTCGTGAGACAATTCACTCATTCGTCGCTCCTGTTTCCTACAGTAAGTATAGTACGGGGAAAAGGAAAATCCAAACAAGATCTACAAAATGCCAATAAAGTCCAGCGCATTCAACGCGGCCCGTTAACTGGTCAGGATTGACGTTCCAAAGAGAGCTTCCTGGCCCCAGAAAATACAAATTTACGAGGATCCCGCCGAGGACGTGAAGGCCATGAAGCCCGGTCAGCGTGAAATAAATCGCGTAAAAAGTGCTCGTGCTTGGAAAATGATGGTGTTCAAACTTATGCACGTACTCAAATCCTTTGATCACCAAGAAAGCCAGACCCAGTAAAATCGTGAGCGTCATGTACATCCTGTATTTCTTCAGGTCCTTCATCGCCAGCGACGCCCAGGACATGACCATCGTGACTGAGGAGGTGATAAGAACGAGCGTATTGAGCGTCGCGAGCGGCACATTCAATAAGGAGGAGCCATGGGGCCAGTCCGCGGTGCCGGTGCGGAGCATGATATAAGCGGAAAAAAGCCCACCAAACAACATTACCTCCGACGCGAGAAAGCACCAGATACCTAGCTTCGAATTGGTCACGCCGGTGATCGGATGCGGTTTGGAAATAAAGCGAATCTCGGCGCCTGACATGGCTAGCGTCCCTCCAGCGCACTTTGCGGCAGGAAATCATTTTTTTGGCCGGGCACGCTGTATTCGTACGGCCCGCGGTAGACGCGGGGGGCTGTGGCAAAATTTCCATGCGGCGGCGGCGACGGCGCCGTCCACTCTAAGGTCGTCGCGGCCCAAGGATTTTCATTTACTTTCTTGCCGAAAAAAAGACTGCCGAAGAAGTTGAGGATAAAAGGGATCTGCGACAAACCCAAGAGCCACGCGGAAATGGAGATCACCACATTGAGCGGCTGTGTCGGCTGGGCGTGCGCGTACTGCATCGGATCATACAAACGCCTCGACACACCCGCCAGACCCATGATAAACATCGGCATGAATACGCCGTTCATAAAAATAAACGAAAGCCAGAAATGGATTTTTCCCAAGGCCTCCGACATTTTCCTGCCGGTCGCTTTTGGAAACCAGTGATACACGCCCGCAAATAACGCGAAAATCGTCCCCGGCGCCACGACATAATGAAAATGCGCGATCACGTAATAGGTATCGTGCAAATGGATGTCCGAGGCGGCTAGGCCAAGCGGCAGTCCTGTCAGGCCTCCGATGCCAAACATCGGCAGAAACGCCAGCGCGAACATCATCGGCACGCTGAACCGGATGGACCCTCCCCACAAACTTATAATAAGTGTCGTCAAGATAATAACCGACGGGATGGAAATGATCATCGTCGTGATCTGGAAAAAAGCGGCCATCTTCGTGCCCATCCCCGTCAAAAACATGTGATGCGCCCACACGATAAAAGACAGGAACCCGACAAAGATCACGGAGTACACCAGCGCTTTGTAGCCATAAAGAGGTTTACGGCTGTTGCAGGCGATGATTTCCGCCACGATTCCCATCGCCGGGAGGACCAGCACATACACCTCCGGGTGCGCCAAAAACCAGAAAAGATGCTGCCACAAAAGCGGATTCCCTCCCCCGCTCACATGAGAAACCGCGCCGCTTACGACGAGCCCGGTCGGCATGAAAAAGCTGGATCCGGCCAGGCGATCCATTAATTGAAGCACGGCCGCGGCCATGAGCGGTGGAAACGCCAAGAGCAAAAGAAACGAGGTCACGAATTGTGCCCAGACAAAAAATGGCAGCCGAAAAAAAGACATCCCGTCGGCGCGAAGCTGTATTGTCGTCACGATGAAATTGATCGAGCCCAAGAGCGACGAGTTGATCAAAAACGCCATGCCGATCAGCCACAGTGTTTGGCCCGTCGGAGCGATCACCGCAAGAGGCGGGTAAGAGGTCCACCCCGATTGGGCCGCGCCTCCCGGCACAAAAAAACTCGCGATCATGATGACGCCGCCCATGAAATAAAACCAGTAGCTTATCATGTTGAGCTTCGGAAACGCCATGTCGGGTGCGCCGATCTGGAGCGGTAGCACAAAATTCCCAAATCCCCCGACCGCGAGCGGCACGACGCCCAAAAAAACCATGATCGTTCCGTGCATCGCGCCCAGCTGATTATAAAACTCCGGCAGCATGATGCCGCCGATCATCATGGTCTCGGGGAAAAATCGTCCGATCCATGGCAGCGGCTGCCCCGGATAGGCGAGCTGCCAGCGCAGAATCATCATGAGAGAAAATCCGAACAGTAGAAATAAAAGTCCGGTCACGGCGTATTGGATGCCGATGACCTTGTGGTCCTGAGAAAAAATGTATTTACGCCAAAACGGCAGCTCGTGAGAATCGTGTTTATCGCTCATGCGGCTCCTTTAGCTTGCGGTTTTTGTTCTTCAAGCCAGGCCGCAAACTTTTCTTTCGACTCTGAAATAAAAAATCCTCTCATGCGATAATGCCCGAGGCCGCAAAGCTGAGCACAGGCAATTTCAAAATTACCCTCTTTCTTCGCCTCAAACCAGATCGGAATGGCTTGTCCGGGAATCACGTCCTGTTTCACGCGCATGACCGGAAGACTGAAGCTATGGATCACATCCTTGGACGAAAGAGTCGCGATCACAGGCATGTCCACCGGAATATGAAGTTGATTGAGCGTGATGACGTCGTCGGCGCCGTGGGGATCGCTCGGATCCAACCCCAAGGGATTCTCGGAGTTGATTCGCTCCAAGTCTGTCTTTCCAAAGACACGGTCCTGGCCGGGATAATGAATATTCCAGGCGAACTGCTCGGCGACGATTCGAAGCTCAATGGCCTTATCTTTTTGCGGAAACTCCTTCCGGACATGATAAAAAATCGGAAAAGAAAACGCGCACAAAAGCAGCACTTCGGTCACCGCGACGCCGATCTCGAGATAGGTCGGAAGTTTAAAGTGCTGGGTGTGATAATGCGCTTGACGGCCGCTTTTCTGCCTGAATTTTAAAATAGCATAGACGAGGAACAAAAACCATCCGGCAAACAACACCGCCATAAAAATATGGACGACCCAAATGAGCCGGTCGATCTGAAAACCGTTCGTGGAAATGTCGATCGGGAGTCCCCAACCGTAATATTTTTCAGCCAAAATGATTCCCTTTTTTTATTTGAAGGTTTTATTATACATGGCTTGCGCTTAAAATCAATGGGATTGCGTTTCAGGATCGGCGGAATCGTACCCATTATTTAGCGAAGGCTCAGTAGAACGGGCCGTGGCGACTACGAATCCAAGCAAAGTCCAGAAAAGAGAGCGCAGGAGAGTTGACTGGAGCAGCGATTCAAAACAACCGTTCACCAAGAGGCCGAATAAAGCGGAGAAAAAACCAGCCCTCAAGGCTGTCAGAGCCGGCGAATCGGCGTTCCTGATAATGAGCCGCAAAGAATCCTTCAGGCATAAGAAAACATACAGCAGGAAAAGACCCAGGCCCACGAGCCCTATTTCCACCCCGATTTGCAGATAGCTATTGTGAGCGTACATGACCGCTTCGTAATGCTCAGGCCTAAACTGAGGAAAATAAATGGAATAGGTGTTGATCCCGAGTCCAAAAATGGGGCTATGCCGGATCATTTTCAGGGCCGTGTCAGCCAACATCAGTCTCTCGGCGGTGCTCCCGTGAGTCAAACTGAAGACATCTTTCAGGCGATTGCCGAAAGGCGGATAAAACAAAATGAGTAGCGTGATGCCGGTCACTAAACCTGGCAATGAATATTTTCTCGTCCGAAAAAAAGCGCAAAACGCCATCAACGCGAAAATAGCCGCGATAAACGCGCTTCTGGAAAAAGAATTGATTAAAACATAAGAAAGCACGGAAAATAGTGCCGCCGCGCAGATCGTTTGGACTTTTCTCTTTTGCAGGACTGATGCCACGAGATACGCCAGACTGACGACCACGCCTGTCATCAGAAAGGTCCCATAATCATTATAATGCTTGAACGACCCGCGAAGTCTTATCTGGCCTTCCATGTGAGGGGGTCTAGCATAAATAAAATCCCCACCGACGAATTTCTGCCACAGGCCGTTCATAGCGCCGAAGGCGTACGCGGCCAAAAGCGTGTAGAGCACCAAGTTCGCGTATTTCTTGTTTCTCAACGCGTCCAAAATCACAACTATCGTTAAAAATCCGCCCATGTATTTCCATAGGCCGCGCGCCGATGTCCAAAAATACTGATGATTGATCGCCAGATCGATCAATAAAAAAGCGGCAAACGCTATCAAAACACGGACATACGGAATTTTAACCAACCCCTTTTCGCGGCAAATCACCCGCAGCAAAAGCGCGCCCGCACATACACCCAGCCCGATGGAATTCAGGCTATTGCTGAATCCCATGCTAAAAATGGCGATAAGAACACCCGCCATGCTAACGAGCGGCAGTTTAGCGCGTAGCGTCTGCATCAGAATCTCTCTTGATAAGTTTCCGGAAAACCGCCGATTCAAAGATGGCCTCGCCCGCCACCTTTTGTCCCTCCGCCGTCCAGTGGCCGTCGTTATGATAGTAGAGCTTCGCGCCGGCGTGCTGCCGCATCGGCTCAAGCAGACTGACAAAAGGAATATGGTTCTCATCGGCGAACGACCGGACGAGTGAGAACGCCTGGTTCGCGTCGTAGACGCGGTGTTTTTCAAACGCCCAGTATTCCCGCCCTTTGGCCCACTGATTCTCCCCTACCTCGTGCCCGTAAGGATAAGCCACGAGAACCAATGTGATCGAGCGCCGATCGCAGAGCTCTTTGATCATTTTAAGATATTTTGCCGTCCGGCTCCAGTGTTTTAAAACCACCGAAGGATTTTTATTTTCTCTTGAGAATAGAAACCGGTCGAATTCAATGTTGTCAATGTCCGGGTGGATAAGGATCTCCGTTTTGTTCCTGATTTTATGAATTTTATTCCAAAAATATGTTTTCAAACCGATCGTTCTCATTTTTCTGAAAGATTGAAAAAGTTTATCGTCCAAAACGGACAAGAGGACGAGTTTTTCCTTCAAGACCGCCCAAAGGTCCGGACGACCGTGAATGCGAAAAGGGTCACAGGCGATGATCTCGCCTTGCGCGTCATACACGAGATGCGGCTCATAAAAATAATCGTCCTGCACATCGCACAGATCCAGGGCAAGAACGAGCATTTCCGGCTCGTAGCGGACCAGCTCTTTTTTCAGATAAATAAGCTCCAGAATAGGAGAGAAACTCGAAACGCCGAAGTTCAGCACTTCGTATCGCCCGCTTTCGGACCGGTCCAATAACTTTTGCAAAACATAAGAATAGGTTTCTTCGGCCTTCACCCCCACGCCGAAGGTAAACGAGTCTCCCATGACGGCGATGCGATACGAACCCCCTTTTTTCCCGTATTCGTAATCGTCCGGTCCTCTCATCCCGCGATTGTTGGTCACATAAAAATCGTCAAAATCCCCCTGGCTGGACATTCCGCCTTTCGTATGAGGAGGCAATAAATGATGGAAGATTCTGTCTTTCTGAATAGTGGCGGCCAGATAAGATTTTTGGTAGGTGAACCGGGCCCAGACCTCCAGCGCCGCCAGAAAAACAATTAGCAGAAAAAATACGTAGAGGGCGTAGATGATTTTATTTTTATTCATTGCCGATTATTATACATGCAAATCAGCTATTGCCTAATGCGTTTTAATGCCTGCGTGTTTTGAGAAAAATGGCGACGGCTGTATACCTATACCGGACCCACGACGTCCGGTTTACGATAAGTTTTTGCGAGAATCGAAGCGCGGTGGGGGCTATCCAAATAAGTCTGAATGAGTTCCCGTTCGGACAAAGTGAATCTCTGACGGGTTTAACTTGTAGATGAGAAGCCAGTCGGGCTCAATATGACACTCTCGATAATTAGCGAAGCTGCCTGCCAGCGGATGATCCTTGTGTTTTTCGCCAAGAACGCGCTCTTCGACAAGCAGCGCCATGACACTTTTCAGCTTATCAATATCTTTCCGCCGCTTTTGAGCAAGTCTTAAGTCCTTTTTGAATTGCCGTGTGTAATACGCGGTTCTCAAAGGTTATATCCCAAGTTTTTTAAAGAGGTCTTTAACATCCTTGGTTTGAACAACCTTCTTTTTTTCCACGTCCTTCATGGCCTTAAGCGTGGTCTTATTGGGAAAAACTATCTCAAAGGGAATCCCCTTTCTCAAGGTAACCTGCGCAAAAAATAAGTTGATTGCCTCGGAACAGGATAGACCCAATTTATGAAATATCTTGTCCACTTCGGCCTTTAAACCGGGTTCGGTTCTTGCTCGAATCATTGCGGATTTAGCCATAACCATCACCTCCTATTCCTGCAACAAGTGTACCCCATTTGAGGTACAATTTCAATACCTAAACACAAAACTGTCATTACGAACCCCGAGCTCTGGGAGGGGCGGTGACAAAAATTTGAATATTAAGGATTCATAATGTATACTTACGACATAAGATTATAAATGTTTATATAATAAGCTCTTTTTAAAGAAAACGTCAGTATTGAAAAGGCAAACCGCCCGTAAGGGTGGGACGCCCGCCTACCATGAAAATGGTACGCGGGTCTGCTCGTCGATAAGGCGGGTAGGCAAAGTCACAGATCCGCACTTCTTTAGTACGGATAGCTGGACCGCCAAATCACGTGCAACAGTCCCATCCCATTTCGAAACCGGAATGGGATTTTTTATTGAAGGGCCAACATCATGAGTCACGCGAAGTTAAAGCTGTTAATGATATGGGTCATGTGGTTAGTGCTTGTACTCATACCCGTTTATTCAAATGGCCAGAGTGTGACTATGGATCCAATGACCCTTGAGAAGGCCCTCACCCCTATCCAGTCACTAGAATCAATCGCGCAACTTATGAGTCAGAACATTCGCTTTGTTGAGGATCGGGCGCTTTTCCAAGATGAAGATTACTGGCAGTCCCCCGAGGAATTATGGAAACGAAAAGCCGGCGACTGTGAGGACTTTGCGGTATTCACTCAATTTGTGCTGCGAAAAATCAATATAGGGTCGGACATCGTGAGCGTGTACGGAATTCGAGGCTACGCTCATACGGTGGTTGTCTTCAAGCAAGATGGGCTTTACAACGTATTCAACGACGGCCGGCTTTATATGCTTCGCGCAAAGTCACTAGAAGACGTATTATCGCACATTCATCCTGATTGGACCTGGGCCAGCACGGCCGAACGAAGAGGGACGCGTGGCTGGTCTACCAAAAAGATCCACAACCCCGCCTCCCCTCAAAACGCTTCTTCAGTTAATTCCTTCGCAGACTTTTTCCCGATTTAACCAATAACTCTTAAACCGGAATATTGTTCTCCGCGTGAAAGGCGTTGTGTGCCTCTTCATTGGCCGCATCAGGCCCCGCATGGAATGCCTCATGATCCGCCTCGTGGAAGGCATCATGGCTCGCCTCTTGAGCGTCATGAAATGCTTCATGGGCGCTGTCATCGGCTTCATGAGCCGCATCATGGGCCGGGTCAAAATCTTCGTGAAAATCCGCGTGTGCGGCGTCCTGATCGGCGTGTAAATCTTTGTGCGCCGCGTCCGCGCCCTCATCAAACGCGTCATGTTCAGCGTTTTGAGTTCCCTCAAAAGCTGCGTGCTCTGCTGCCTGCCCGGTCTCAAAAGCTGCTCGTTCGGCGTCTTGCCCGGTGTGGAAAGCGGCGTGTGACGCATCCTGTGCCTCATGCAAAGCATCATGCGGAGGATCGAAATCCGCGTGAAAAGCGTCATGCTCGACCTGATGTTCAGCTTCCAACGCAGCGCTTTCGGCGTCTTGTGCGGCGTGAAAGGCGGCGTGATCCGTGGCTTGCTGCGCTTCAAAAGCGGCCAAGTCTGCCCCTTGATCCGCGTGAAGCGCGTTATGTCCGGGGTCGGCGTCCGCATGGAAAGCAGTATGTTCTGTATCTTGAGCAGCATGTGATGCGTCGTGCTCAGCATCTTGTGCGGCTTGAAGCGCAGCCGTAGCAGCGTCCTGCGCGGCGTGGAAAGCGGCGTGGGCCACTGGGTCAACCCCATCAGCGGCGTGAAACGCTTCGTGCGCCGCTGCTTGCGTAGCCGCAAGGGCAGCTGCATCTGCATCCTGACCCGTATGAAACGCGGTGTGATCCGCATCCCGGGCTGCGTCAGCAGCTGCATGGGCGGCGTCTTGCGCGGCATGGAAAGCGGCGTCCGCTTCAGGGGTTACGTCCCCCGCATGAAAAGTAGTGTGGGCAGCGTCCAGAACTTCGTGTGCTGCAGTATGCCCGTCTTCCATGCCAGCGTGGATCCCACCATCATGCATTTTATCCAACATCTCATGAAGTACCGCGTCGACGACTGGATCTTCACTATGAAGCAAGTCGTGAACCGCATCCAATGCCGCATGATCTCCCCCTTCATGCAAAGCATCTAAGAAAGCATGAAGGAGCGCTTCATCCGCCGCGTCTTGTGGATCGCTGCTATGAAGCAAATCGTGGATATCATCCTCGATCGCATCATTTGCGGCGTGAAAATCATCAAGCACCCCATGAAGCAACGGCTCGATCAAAGGATCGGTGGAGTGACCCGCTGCATGCAATGCGTCTATAAACTCATGAAAACCCCCTTCATGCTCTGCATTAAGCGCCGTATGAAGCTCGGTGTGGGTGATCCCCAAAAATGCGAAGATGTCAAGGAGCGGGGTGCCTTCGACTTCGGCCTCATGAAGTTGTTCATGCTCTACTTCATTAGACGCATGAAAGCCCCCATCGTGCTGTGCCGTGAGAAACTCATGCAACAATACCTCAAGCCCTGGATCCGGGTTGTGCTGGACGGTATGGTCCGCATCCTGCAGATTATGGAAGAACCCGTGTAGGTCGTCGCGCAACCCTTCGGCTTCAGCGTGTGAAGCATCCGAATCCGCATGAAAGGCATCGTCAGCTCCGGGTGTAACATCCCCCGCATGAAAAGCAACGTGGGCAGCGTCTTGCGCGGCGTGCAGGGCCGTCTCTGCCGCGTCTTGTGCGGCGTCGGAAGCGGCATGAGCGGCAACGGCAGCGGCTTGCGCATTCGCCAGATCCGCATTCTGAGCGTCATGAAAAGCTTGGTGCGCCACTGGATCCAAATTGTGAAAAGCATCGTGCGCGGCTTGTTGCCCTGCCTGCAGAGCCGCCGTGGCGGCACCATGTGCGCCATGCAGGTCTTGCTCTGCGGCATCGTGCGCGGCGTGGAGCGCAGCATGAGCGGGATCGGCAGTGGCGTGAAAGGCCGCGTGTTGAGCAACTTGATCTGCCATGAACGCCGCGTGAGCGGCGTCAGCGGCCGTATGGAGCGCGTCTTCCGCCGCTTGCTGTGCCTGGTTAAACGCTCCGTCTTCTATGTCGTGTTCTTGGTGAAGGGCATTGTGTGCCTCATCGACGCCGGCATGGAATGCGGTATGATCCGCATCCTGTCCTGTATGGAGATTGCCATGTTCTTCATCCTTAATGGCATTGAACGCCGCGGCTGCAGCCGCTTGTCCCGCATCAAATGCGGCAAGGGCGTTTGCCTGATCGGCGTGAAAGGCGTCATGAAGAGGATTAGCGGCCCCGTGAAAGGCATTGTGTACGACGTCTTGATCTGCGTGCAACGCATCGTGCGGCGCGTGAAGAGCCGCGTGAGCGGCGTCCGACTGAGCATGAAGCGTATCGTGAGAAGCCGCCTGCACAGAATGGAAAATATCGTGCGGCGTCGAAGGTGGCGACGTCACAGGCGGTGGCGTCGTTACAACAGAGGATCCCGTGTCAATAATCGGATCAAGAATCGGATCCAAACCCCCTCCTGCAGGGGGAGCTCCCCCACCCGGCGCATCTCCTCCCGTAGCAGGCAGAATACCTCCCGGATTCCCACCACCTGGGCTTAAGAAGGAATCAACTAGGATATCTTGTGACCAAGCCGCCGGTACTGCGGCCAGCGCGGGAGTAAGCGGGTAGCACAATAAAAAGGCGACTGCAACTCCAAGCGCACACACCTTGCAGTGGGATTTTTTATAACGTTTGAACATAGCTAAAATCTCCTTTTTATTTCGTAGACTTTTTCCCGATTTAATCAACGTGCGCGGCATCTTGATCGGCAGGGCCATAATGATCTAACGATCGGCCCAAATCGTATAATCCGCGCCGTCTACAGTGCCATCGTGGTTAAAGTCCCCTGGTAAATCGGGTCCGGTTTGACCATAATGGTCAGCCCAGACGGAATAATCTGCGCTGTCTTCGTCATGATCGGCCCAAGTCGTATAATCCCCTCCGTCTACATTGCCATCGTGGTTAAAGTCCCCTGATAAACAGGGTCCGGTTTCACCATATTGATCAGCCCAGATGGAATAATCCGCGCGGCCTACCCTGCCGTCGCCATTGGCATCGCCTGGTATCGGATCCAGACCCCCTCCTGGAAGAGGAGCTCCCTCGACACCCGGCGCATCCCCTCCGGTGGCAGGCAGAATATCCCCCGGATTTCCACCACCTGGATTTAGGAAGGAATCAACTAGGGTATCTTGCGACCAAGCCGGTGCCGCGGCAGCTAGCGCGGGAATCAGCGGATAGCATAATAAAAAGGCGACCGCGACTCCAAGCGCACATGCCTTACAGCGAAAATTCTCATAACGTTTGAACATAGTCAAAACCTCCTTTTTAAAAATTAAAACGACTTCGCGTAGAGCACCTGCGCTCCCGCAATATCCCGGTCGTATTCAAAAAAACCGTTGCGATTGTCCACATTGATAGAGCGATAAAACACGCGTATCCCAATCTCAGGCGTCAGATAATGTGTCAGAGAAACGTAAAAATCAAGCTCATGGTTACGCCGCTTGTCCGTGTCCAGTGACGACAACGACACAAAATTCGGGTAATCGGCAAATTGGTATTCGCCTGAAACGTCAAAATCCGTTTTCCATAAGAGAGGCGTGTGATAGCCCACGCGGGTTGTAAACCCCCTCAAATCAAAATTTCCTCCCCGAGTGTCTGCGTGGTTGTACTCCCCTCGCGCGAAAATATATCGTTTGAAATTCTCAAAGTACCAGTATTGGGTAGCACCGATATCGTGATAAATCCCATCACGAGAAGTTCGCGGGGGGTTACTGCCATCCGGACCGTACTCAGCGCCCGTTAAACGATAAGAGAGTACGGACCGTGTGTTTGCCGTAAAGCGCGTGTCTAGACTGAATGTCCCGCGGTTCTTCAAAGAAAACGTGCTTCCATCCAAAAACCCGCTCAAGAGATCGTACCTGGCTCCTGCCACGACAGCGTGTTCAAAGATATTGACGCGCTTGCGGGCGTCGACGCCGAACTCAAGAGACGTGAAATTGAAGTCATCAAGACCATTATCATGCAGACTTTGGCGAGCCGCGAATTGCAGATCGACGGTGGTATCGCGGGTCGTAAACGTATGGTTCTTTAAAATGAGATCCATGATGTGGCGCCCGGCTTCATTTTCCCCTGGGGAGGCGAGCGCTTCATCGTCGGGCTTTAGCGTCACATTGGTATCGTACTCATACCCATACCGGCCGGCTATTTCCCACTTGTGCCCCACGGGTCTTGGAGCGGCGTAGACGGCGGAAACCCGCTCAAGATTCTCGTTAGCCCATTCCGCATAAATGGTGCCGGCGGCCTCCTTGGCAACCGATCGCCACTCGTTGATCGCCAATTCCTGCTTGCCCATGCGCTCATAGGTATGCCCCAAAAAAAATCTCGTGGGAACATTGTCCGGGGATTGGTTGAGAATCCTATTAAAACCATCCACCGCTTCTTCATAGCGCCCGAGCTTGTCAAGCGTCATGGCGCGATATCTCAACAAAAGCGTGTCGCTTGGATGATCCTTCAGCAAGTCATCCAATGCCTCGAGCGACTGTTGATAATTCCCTGTCTGATAAAGCGTTGCGGCCGGACTTTGGAGAAACTCTTCGGCGGAAATCTCGTCAGCACCATAACTTTCTGATGTCATAGACGACAAGTCAAAGCCGGCAGCGAAAAGAATGGTTAAACTAAGAACGAAAACGTATTTTTTAGAAGATCTCATGAGCCTGAGGTCCCCTTTGGCTCTTGGGTGAATCCTTCACGAGGCGTTTCCGGCGCCGCCTGTGGTGCGGAGGGAGAAGGGGCTTGATTTGAAAGTTTGGAATCCACCGAAGAATCCTGATACGGTTGGCCCTGCGAAAGCGTCGAACAACCCATGAAACTCAGGCATAAGATCAGCTCGACAAACATACTTGCAAACAGTTTAACTCTAACCATGCTGCTCCTTGTTTTTTTAAGGTGCCTATTCAATCAGGGGAAGTCTACATGATGATTGTTATTTTGTCAAGTCAATTTTGATAAAAAATCATAATTATTTATCCCCACCGCTGACACGTCATCCTGCCCCCCCCCACGTCCTTTGGCGGGTACAAGTTTATCTATGAAGCAACCGGTGCCGTGTTCGCGGGTGAAAAATTTGAAACAGTCCCCGTCTTAGGTGCGGCGGTTTCTTCTTTTTTCGCACGTTGCTGGGCTGGTTTCAAGATATTCTTATCATAAAAGTCTTGATCGACTTTGGCGACAAACTTGGGTGCCTCAGAATACCCTTCTCCCTGTTCGAGGGCGACATCCACTCTCTCGGGTATGAGCTTATTGTTGGCGCCGGAAATCGCGTCGATACCCGTGCCAATAAGCCCACCAATGAGGATATTACCCGCCAGCATGCCGTTTACAGTTCTTTTGAGCATGACGGTGGCAGTCTTATATCCCTCCTTGGAAAATTCGAGCGTGTGGTCGCTTTTTCTCTCAAGAGTAAAGTCTGTCGGCGTGGTCGCGGCCATTTTGCCGTCGGCCGTCACCTTTGCCCCTGTTGGCTGCGAGGTCACAGCCACCTTTTGCGTGGTTCCAGACACAATGGTGGCACAACCACTCATCATAAAAACTAAGAATAGCGTTGAGACCCCACTAGCAATCTTTAAAAACCTCATTTAGACCTCCATTAAGATTTTTCAGATGTCCCACATCTTATACATACCTTCTAGGTATGTCAATATAAAACATACCCTCGCGTGAGTGTTCTTATTGGGTATGTTAAAGGTAGAATAGGGCTACATTATGACCGGCGACAAACTGAAACTCAAGCAAACGCTTGCTCACAATATGAAAAAACATCGAGCGGCTCTTCGTCTGACTCAAGAGCGGGCCGCCGAGCGAGCTGAATTCACTGTCAAATACTGGCAGCGCCTCGAAATGGTTTCCCAGCCTGATCTTCCCTCTCTTCCGGCATTGCTTAAAATCGCCAAGGCCTTAAATATCAAAATCCACCAACTTTTTTTATAGTCCCGGCCTTTAATCTTTCGTATTTTTGGCTAAGGCCCGGTATGAATTCAAAATACTTTTTAAGACGGACCGGCGCCGACATCACCGCTTCGGAAGATTTCTTTCCAAAAGCCCTGCCAATGACTTGTGGCGGAAGCTCCGAAAGCTCAATAGATAGACAAATCGCCAGAAGTTGTAATAGATTTTCCTTTCCCCGCCTATGTTCAAGAATCTCCCGCCGCGTCACTTCAAATTCATTGCCTACCTGGCGAATGGTTTCATCGATAAGGCCTTTACTCTGAACAAGCTTTTTTTGATTCTTTCGCATGCGCGCCTCCCTACTTAATAAGACGACGATAGGGTCGAATTTCTTGCAAGAAATATCTAGATTTTGTCTATCGACTAACGAGTTCGTCATCCGGCGCGGCCCTTTCCTGTGAGCAATTTGGCCGCTTCGTCCAAATCATCAATCGCCTTGTCAATCATGTCGTTGAAAAGGCAGGCCGAACATACTACCCTCGAACGGCCCCAACAGCGCAAGGCGTCAATCTGTCCGGGATGGCCGTTTCGTCTGCTGTAGGTTTGTTTATTGCCTTATGAATAAAACTTATTGCCAAAAAGATAGGTAAAATCAAAATGAAAAAGTATCTCATTTTTTCATTCATCCAGCCTTTTTTTTCCGCCGGAGGACGCCAGCCCACCTGCAGTTTGGCGGGGATCCGCCGATGTTTTGTTGGCGGAGGCAGCGAGGAGGCGAGATTTCATTTCGTTAGCATCTTGGACACCTAATGCACTAAGTTGTCGCTTCGCAATCATATTATCCAGTAAAGCGATAGCTTCATCGTAGCTACCAAGTTTTTCATAAGTTTCTGCGAGTTTAAATCCGCTTAGGGCTTGGCTCCCCATTTCAACAGCATATGCCTTTTTGAATGCTACAACAGCTTGTTCATACTGACCACTTGCAAAATAGTTTTCTCCAGCACTAATATTATCCCAAGCGTATGCAACCTCTCTGGTAATTTGTTCTTGTTTTGACTCAGCCCTAGGAACCATGTTTGGCGCGCCTACAAATATCCCTTTGCCATCAATTTTTTGTACGGTGACTGTCTTTTTTTCTCGGGTTTGATGATTTACAAAAATCAAAATAGTACTAACTACAATTAACGGGACAATTAGTATAAGTGTCGGTTTTTTTTTCATAAATTCCCTAGTACGCATAATCCAGTGGATACGATAAGTTTCGTGCATCGACAATCCAAACACCTGTTGAGTCCTGAGTTATTCCAGGCGTTCGTCTTAAGAAATTCGCCAAATCTCCAGGATTTGTTTCCTCATTCTTCGCGGCTTGATACAAGTTCTGCATAAACACGCTCGTCTTAAAATTAATCTCTCTCGCAAGCTGCTCTGGTGCATACGGAACTCTGTTCCATAGCTCAATACGGTTGCCACTCTGATCTAAAACATAATTACCGTTTGAATCGGTTTTGTAATCCGTATAGGTAAAATCATTATGTCTAGCACCTACTATCTCTATATTGATGTTTGTGATACCAGCAGGGCCCTTGTAATTCGCTTTCCCCACATCCCAAGGAAGATCTCCTATGGGAGGCCCGAAGTCTCCCACCTGAACCGGTATTTTACTGAAATCATTTTCAGTGAAAGGATGCGCCGGATCATCGGGAAAATATTTTGACATGCCGGTGACCAGTTGATTGGGAGCCGTGCCCCAGACATTGATTATGCGTTTTAAAGAAGGGTTGTCAATATAAGCGTTCCTGTCCACCGTTGGGCCTTCGTAATTAATAATTGTTTCAACGTCAAACTTCTTACCCGTGGCATCAAGAGTTGTTTGTAGAGCTCCTATTAAAGGCGCAAAAAACCCCGAGTGAGCAAAGGCAATGCCATCCTGTATGGGCATTCCCTTGCCCAATTCAAGCTGCTTGAGTGTAGCAACAACTTGTGCGACTAAATTTGTGCTGAGTCCCGAGAAAAAACTGTCATACCAGGCTTGTATATTTTTAGCCCAATCTCTAAAAGGCTCCGGAATGCTCGTCAAGGGTATTTGCTTTGTCATAATGTCATTCATCAAATTATTCGGAAGACTAAGGGCTTGAACGAATGCTTTTACATCATCACTGCTCATAAAGTTATATGCCCAAGCGACTAAATTGCCAAACAAATTGGTTATTTCATACATAGGAACAAGATACTCTTGGAGTTTGTTAATTATCCCTTTTGATTCTAAGCCCGTCATATAAGAAGGGATTAATTCATCAGGCGTACCTAAAGGCACCACCGCGTTATTAAATCCATTCCCAAAGATATAAGACCTTAGAAGCGTCCCGCTAATTTCCCCCGACCCCACCCCACTCCCATCTCCCTGAGAAACCGTCCCATTTGTTACATAAAGCGTCAAACCAAGAATATGAGCAATTCCGCTTAGGATTTTATTGGTTACCGGCTCCTGAACAACGTTAAGTTCAAGCCTGATATCCGGCGATTGCCCCTCAATAACCCGAAGCCCATCAACCTGCCCATGCGCTATATCAAAATCAACTTTGCCGCCATAGGCGTCGGAGTAGGTGGTGGTTCCAAGATTAAGGTCGGTGGGATTCCTTAAGTCCGTGGTAAAAGAGCCGTCCAGTTGCCTGACAATTTTGTAATTAAAAACCCCCTCTTCAACAACATTGCCGGTCACTCTCTTTAAAAGAAATCCCGTTTGACGATCATAGATGAGATATCCCGAAGACGTGTTTATTTGATAGCTTGTTTGGATCAGGTTGGTGAATGGATTTTGGTAATTCAGCGCGACAGCTCCAACAGGAATAGGCGCTAGATTTGTAGTCGTAGGAATCGTTGAAGCATTGATTGTGTCCGTCGAGGTATAGTAGGCGCTGATGCCGGATTGGATCATGCTCAATAGGTTGGTTCGCATAAACCCAAGAAAACTGTCCCACCACGTTTGTTCGGGCGTGCCGGGATTGAAATAAATGTTTTGGTTGGTGGATTTGTCATAATAACCGCTGGTATCAAACGACATCTGGTTTTGGGCGTTGGGATCCATTTGGCCGGTGTACTGGGTTTGTGTGAGTGTGGCGGCAAGTGCGCTTGAAATCGGAAGACCGATGGCAGAGCTTAAAATACTGCTTAACCCGATGCTCGTCCCAAGCTTATCCACCCCATACTGCCCAAGAGAACTAAAGAGTTGGGGTTTTATATTCGAGAAAGCCTTCTCAATGGTGGTGGTTGGATTCTGTATAACCTGGCCTCCAATAGCGGCCAAAGACAATGAAAGTATGTTGGTAAACCCAGAGTCCAGCCCGAAATGAATTCCAAGCTGGCCTACTCCTTCGATGGCTACGGATTGAAAGATGCTTGAAGCAATCATCGTGGCTCTTGTGACGCCTTCTGCGGCTTGAGTGATGCTAATAGGATTGGCTAACCCTTGATAGCCGCCAGTCACAAACGCACTGATAAGGTTGGAGATCGTAGGATTGACTCCTAAGGATTCAAGGCCTCTTGAAACCGCGAAGTTTAAACCAGTTCTCACAGCTTGCTGGAATAGAGTGTTTCCAAACCCCGCCTTGGCGAGAGATCCAAACACGTTCTGAGAGAGGAATGACCCAACATTTCCAAGAGCACCCCAGAGGGTTGAAGCGGCAAAGCTAATCCCCTGCCAGATGGCGTTCCCGATGTAGCCGATGCCATTGAGAACTGCCCCCAGAAATTGCCCCACGCCTGATAGGATCGTTCCTACCAAAGAGCCGATACTGGCGATGATTGTCCCAATAGCCGAGATGACGGTGAATACTGCCGCTCCGATATTGGCGATTGCCGCGAATATAAGAGGGATGAAGAAAAAGAAAAACGCCCCCCGAATTTTTTGGGTTTCATCTTGGGTGAGTAAGCGAGCGGTAGGCGTAGCTTGTTGACTGCTGGCGGCAATCACCGGGTTAAGAAGGCTAGAATCGGCAGTCACATTGCCCTTCCAACCCTTCATAAACTGCGCTTTGGCAATGGTTTCCACCTGATTCTGCTTATCAGGACCCGCGCCCGGATCGATGTAGGTGATTGTATCGCCAGTTATCCCTGTGATTACAACGTAATGATTCTCATTGATATGCGCAACGACGCGAGGAGAGATTGCCGCGCCAGACTGCGTCTGGCTCGCAATGACAGTTTGAAGGTCTTCCCATGTCAGATTCGCACCGGAAAGATCAAGACCATAAAGTCCCGCGACTTTATTTAAGGCAAAGATCGAGAGAACGAGGTCTCCATCATCAAGCGGAGAGATCTGTCTAAGGGTCTCTAAGGGGTCAAGTCTTTTTCTGACTGCATGTTTGATAAACCTTGGTATAGCGGCGGAAAACGTCGCGGTCCTGCGCTATAAGCTTCTTAAAGCGAAAACAACTGGAAGCGACGGTTCGGTAAGACTTCACTTGGAAGAGTTCCGCTATCTCGGAGAGCCGAAGACCGGAAAGCTCCCGTGAAAGCGACAGCGCCGTCAGGCGAGCGGGATGAAGCTCTCCCCTCTTGGATAGATAGATCGATTCCTCAGGCTTGGAAAAGGCGCGTGCTGTTTCCTTGAGGATCCGCTTGGTTATGGCTGTGCCGGTCATCTTCCGCTCTTCCGGAATCTCGGTGGAAAGCTTGCGGTCGGTGAGGATATATTTCTCCTTGATATGCTCCAGAAAGTCGGGGTCTCCCAGGATGGGGCTTTGTTTTTTCTTGCCATAAAAGGCCAGGGTCTTGGGATCCACACCGCTTTTTATAAACTCACGGTACTCTTTAAGAGCCTTCTTTAATTTACTTGAGAAAAACGCTAAGCCCAGCCTGACATGTAGCCAAGGCGCTTCATCCGTACCCTTTAGATAGTCCTTGTGGCTGGTCCAGGGGTATTTGGAGAGATCTTCGGTTAGATTGGCCTGGACGGGGTTTAAGTGGATGTATCGGATAAGGTGAGTGAGATATTCATCTTCTTGGATGAGGATGGCTTTGTAACGGCCTCGGAATAAGGGGCCGTCTTTCTTGTGGAGACGGTTGAAACGCTGGGTATAGACCCCGTTTAGATGCCTCATAGCCCTTGAGAGATTGGCTTTTGGAGTCTGAATAAGTAAATGATAATGGTTCGGCATCAGGCAATAGCAGATGACGTGGATATCGAAGAACTTCGCGGATTCCTTGACCGCCTCCAGAAACATGCCATAGTCGTCGTCAATCAGATAGATCGCTTGACGCCCAGCACCGCGGTTCATGACGTGGTAGAAAGCGTTGGGGTACTCTATTCGAAGAGGCCTGGACATGGGAACAAGTTAGCAGAGAAGTGACATGCAGTCAAGAAAAGATTTGACCCCTTATA
>Ga0209726_10001300_pt1 | contig 41100 bp, 36 predicted proteins | sample Subgrocontami54m_FD_187453 | JGI IMG/M metagenome (GOLD analysis project Ga0209726, IMG submission 187453) | Subsurface groundwater microbial communities from S. Glens Falls, New York, USA - GMW46 contaminated, 5.4 m (SPAdes) (version 3) | ecosystem: Environmental > Aquatic > Deep subsurface >...
GAAGACGACCCTCAAGGACCTCGGCCAGGCGAAGCGCATCGAGATCGGCAAGGAAGAGACCACCATCATCGACGGCTCGGGCGATGCCAAGGCGATCGAAGCGCGCGTGAAGAACATCCGCACCCAGATCGACGAAGCCACCAGCGACTACGACAAGGAGAAACTCCAGGAGCGCGTGGCGAAGCTCGCCGGCGGCGTGGCGTTGATCAAGGTCGGCGCCGCGACCGAAGTCGAGATGAAGGAGAAGAAGGCCCGCGTCGAGGACGCGCTGCACGCGACCCGTGCCGCCGTCGAGGAAGGCATCGTGGCCGGTGGCGGCGTTGCGCTCATCCGCGCGCGTGTCGCAATCGACAAGCTCAAGGCGGACAACGCCGACCAGGAAGCGGGCATCAAGATCGTCGCCCGCTCGCTCGAGGAACCGCTGCGCGCCATCGTCGCCAACGCCGGCGCCGAGCCCTCGGTGGTGCTGAACAAGGTCGTCGAAGGCAAGGGCAACTTCGGCTTCAATGCCCAGACCGAAGAGTACGGCGATCTGGTCGCGATGGGCGTCGTCGATCCGACCAAGGTGACCCGCACCGCGCTGCAGAACGCCTCTTCCATCGCGGGACTGCTGCTCACGACGGACGTCGCGGTCGCCGAGCTGATCGAAGAGAAGAAGAATGCCGGCGGCGGCCACGCCCACGGCATGGAAGGCATGGGCGGTATGGGCGGGATGGATATGTAATTCGCGTTTCACGCGAATTACATACCACTGGAAGGCTTCAGAACAGGGGAACCAACGGTTCCCCCGTTACCCCTTCCTTGCAGGATGCAAAGGGCCCCGCTTCGGCGGGGCTTTTTGTTTTCCGGAACCACCTCGATTGGGGTGCGAAGGCCCCCGCGCTTTGTTACACTTTTCTCCGACGGCCGCCCGCAGAAGAAGGCGGGGCGACCAGAGGAGGAAACCATGCGCATCCTCATCGCCGAGGACGACGCGATTCTCGCCGACGGATTGACGCATAGCCTGCGCGAAGCCGGCTATGCCACTGACTGGGTCAAGACCGGCATCGAAGCCGACAGTGCGCTGTTGGCGGCGGAGTTCGATCTGCTGATCCTCGATCTCGGCCTGCCGAAAATGGGCGGACTGGAAGTGCTCAAGCGGCTGCGCAACCGCAATTCCCATCTGCCTGTGCTGATCCTCACTGCACAGGACGGTGTGCAGAACCGTGTGAAGGGGCTGGACCTCGGCGCCGACGATTATCTCTCCAAGCCCTTCGCACTCGCCGAGCTCGAAGCGCGCGTGCGCGCGCTCACCCGCCGCGGGCACGCCGGCGCAGCGACAACGCTCAAGTATGGACAGCTCGCTTATGACACCCTCGGCAAAGTGGCGCACCTCGACGGCCAACCGCTGGATCTGTCGGCGCGCGAGCTCGCGCTGCTCGAGATCCTGATGCAGCGTTCCGGCCGCATGGTGAGCAAGGAGCAACTGGTCGACCACCTGTGCGAATGGGGCGACGAGGTGAGCAGCAACGCGATCGAGGTCTATGTTCATCGGCTGCGCAGGAAGCTGGAGCCTGGAAGAGTGAAGATCGTCACAGTACGCGGACTGGGATACTGCCTTGAAAGGCTTTCCACACACTGAAAGGCAGCACCGCCAGCCCTCCCTGTTCGGCGAGATCCTGGACTGGTCGGCTGTTGGCTGCGATAGCCTCAGGGTTATTCGGTGCGGCAGGTGGTGCACTCGGCGTTCTTCGAGGCCGCCGCGCCGCGGCATGACTCTGTATTTCCGCGCTGCAGCATCACATTCGGAATTGACGTAAGGTTCATGTAAGCCTTTCGTTCTACCGTTCTCAGTTGCACACGCCACAAGAGCGGCCCAATGAGATATCGAGCCGCCGGAAAGAATTGTTCCGATCCAAGGACGTCAAGTGACCTGTAAGGTTATGTCCGTAGATCATCGTCCAGAGGAGGGGTAATGCAGCTCACTGAGAAGCACAACGAGTACTGGCACAAGAACCTCGTCATCACGGGGATATTGCTCTTCGTCTGGTTCGTCGCCACGTTCGTCGAGGCGTGGTTCGCACGCGAACTGAACGGCATAACCTTCCTCGGCTTCCCGCTCGGCTTCTACATGTCGGCGCAGGGCTCGCTCATCATCTACGTGGCGCTCATCGGTATTTACGCGCTGCTGATGCGCAAGCTCGACCTAGAATACAACGTGGATGAGGGAGATCTCGAATGAGCACCCAGGTCTTCTCGCACGCGTCGTTCTTCCGCCAGCTCAGGAAGTACTACACTTTTTATACCGGCGGCTTCATCCTGTTCCTCCTTGCGCTCGCGGTTGCCGAGCAGTTGGGGATGTCGCGGGCCTGGATCGGCTACTGGTTCCTGTTCGCGACCATCGGGCTGTATGCCGGGATCGGCTGGATGTCCCGCACCATGGACGTCGCGGAATATTACGTCGCGGGACGCCGGGTGCCGGCATTCTTCAATGGCATGGCGACGGGCGCCGACTGGATGAGCGCAGCTTCGTTCATCGGCATGGCGGGCACGCTGTTCCTGTCCGGTTTTGACGGGCTCGCCTGGGTCATGGGGTGGACCGGGGGCTTTTGCCTGGTGGCATTGTTCCTTGCGCCCTATCTGCGCAAGTTCGGGCAGTTCACCATTCCCGACTTCCTCGCCGAGCGGTACGGCGGCAACATCGTCCGCGGCATCGGTGTCGTTTCGGCGATCACCTGCTCGTTCGTGTATGTCGTGGCGCAGATCTATGGCGTCGGCCTGATCGTGAGCCGGATGACCGGCCTTGAGTTCGGCGTCGGCGTGTTCGTCGGTCTTGCCGGGATCCTGGTGTGCGCGATGCTGGGTGGCATGCGGGCGGTGACCTGGACCCAGGTGGCCCAGTACATCGTCCTTATCATTGCCTATCTGACGCCCGTCGTATGGCTGGGCGTGAAACATACCGGCATCCCGGTTCCGCAGATTGCCTATGGCTATACGCTGCAGAAGCTTGCCGAGGTGGAGAAGAAGATCACCGACGACCCGGGAGAGAAGGAGGTGCGCAAGATATTCGCCGACCGGGCGGCAGCGGGCAAAGCTTCCCTCGCCGCGCCTGACAAGGCGTATGCCGAAGGCAAGACCAAGGTCGAGCAGAACCTGGCAGATCTGAAGTCTGCGAATGCGCCTGCAGACAAGATCGCGGAGGCCGAGAAAGCGGTTGCGGCCTATCCTTCGAGCGTGAACGCCGCCAAGGTTCAATGGACGCGGGAGACGGGCCTTGCTGCCAGAGCGGCTCCGCCCCGACCTCATGCACAGGCGTTCCCCGGAAAGGATGAAGCGGCGCAGAACACCGCGCGCCTCAACTTCATCGGCATCGTATTCTGCATGATGTTCGGCACGGCCGCATTGCCGCACATCCTGATGCGCTACTACACGACGCCCAGCGTGCAGCAGGCGCGCGTGTCGGTGTTCTGGTCGCTGTTCTTCATCTTCCTGCTATATTTCACGGCGCCATGCCTGGCGGTGCTCGCGAAATACGACATGTTCACGCACCTGGTGGGCAGTTCGTTCGCCTCACTACCTGCGTGGGCGGCGGCATGGGCGAAGGTGGATCCGTCGCTGCTCAACATCACCGACATCAACCACGACGGGATCGTGCAGTGGGCGGAAGTGGTGATCGGGGGCGACCTGATCGTACTGGCGACGCCGGAGATCGCGGGCTTGCCGTACGTGGTGTCCGGACTGGTTGCGGCCGGCGGCCTGGCGGCGGCGCTCTCTACCGCGGACGGATTGCTGCTGACCATTGCCAACGCCTTGGCGCACGACTTCTACTACAAGATGATCGACCCGGCTGCGAGCACCTCGAAGCGCGTGACGATCTCCAAGGTTCTGCTGGTGATGATGGCGATTCTCGCGGCCTATGTAACGTCGCTCAAACCGGGAGACATCCTGTTCCTGGTGGGCGCGGCATTCTCGCTGGGGGCCTCTGCGTTCTTCCCGCCGCTGGTGATGGGCATATTCTGGAGGCGCGCCAACAAGTGGGGAGCGATCGTGGGCATGATGGCGGGTCTGGGAATCTGCGTCTACTACATGCTGCGTACCTACCCGTTCTTCACCAACATGGGTGTACCGAAGATGGACCTGTGGTTTGGGCTGAGTCCGGTTTCGGCGGGTATGTTCGGCCTGCCGCTGGGGATGCTCACCATCTTCATCGTCAGTATGCTGACTGCGCCGCCATCCAAGGAGGTACAGGAACTGGTCGAGCACGTGCGCTACCCGAACCTGGTGGGCGATAGCGTGGTCAGCGAAGCCAGATAGTCTCGGGCCGCTGATTTGGACAAGGCCCGCTTCGGCGGGCCTTGTTTTTGCGAGGTATATTTTTCTGCAGGGAGATTGGAGATGAAAGCATTCCTGGTTGCCGCCGCCTGCGGCATCGTGCTGACCCTGACCGGCTGCTCCGGCAGCTTTACCGGGACAGCGCGTGGCCTGTTCATCGGTTACGTGACGGACAAGACGGAGGAGGAGGTCATCGCCAAGGTGGGCAAGCCTGAATCCGTCGACAGCAGCAAGCCGAACACGCCGCGATGGATCTACAAGAAGAAGACTTTCGATCCCGACAATCAGAGTAAGTTCGACGACGAGACGATCCTGATCTTCCAGAAGGACGCCAGCGGGAAATTCAAGGTCACTCAGGTGATCTTCGGTTGACCGCGTTGCTGGCGGAGGGATCGGTCAGACCACGAGGTCCTTGACCAGGTGGGCGAGGTCGCTGCGCCCGGCATCGAGGATCAGTTTGCGCGTCATTTTCGGGTCGAAGCGCAACAAGTGCATGACCACTTCGTTCACCTTTTCCTGGTTATGCAGCGTCTGGTAGGCCATGCCCAGTTGGTACCAGGCGTGGGGATTCATGGGCTGCAGCATGGCGGCCTCGTTGAGCGCCTTTGCCGCCTCCTCATGGTGCCCTAAGGCTGCGTGCGAAAGCCCCATGCCGTACCAGGCGCGGTCGATCTTGGGATTCAGGTGGGTCGCTTCGCGGAAAGCTTCGATCGCTTTTTCGAACTGGCGGCGCTTGTCATAGGTGTAGCCCAGGTTGAAATGCGCGACCGCGTTTCCGGGATCGGCGTGCAGCACCGCCCTGAAGTAGGGCTCCGCCTCGGCATAGCGTTCAAGCCCTGCCAGGATGTATGCGATCCGGTTCGCGCACCGGTGGAAATCAGGTCTTAACCGGAGCGCTGCCTGGTAGGCGGTGATCGATTCCTGCGCACGCCCCAACGCTTCAAACAGACGGCCGCGGATATAATATCGCCAGTGTTCCATTGGTTCGTTCCCGGATCGGTCTGATGTACGATGTTATCGTAGTTCTGAAGGCCCTGACCGAGGTTGCGGGCGTGGCCATGATCGGCCAGGGCGTGCTCTGGGTGATCGCAGGCGCCAAGCGCGACCAGAACCTGTTCTACGGCATTTTCAAGATGATAACCTCGCCCGTAATGAAGGTGACGCGTTGGATCACGCCGCGCATCGTTCTTGACCAGCATCTCGGCCTGGTCGCGTTTTTCTTGCTGATTGTCCTCTGGCTCGGACTGACGGTCATGAAGATCAGGATCGTCCTCCAGAACACGCCGCCCGCGTCCTGACTCCGTTGCTTAGAGGAGGGGGAAGGATCCGCAGTCCGCGGAGAGATGGCCGAGCGGCTTGAGGCGTGCGCTTGGAAAGCGTGTGCGCGTTAACGGCGCAATGCGAGTTCGAATCCCACCCTCTCAACGCGCCTCTCATTTCTCGCTTAGCCGGTGTCGATAAGGCACCATTCGTTGTCGCACTTGCGGCAGCGAACGTGCGAGGGCGAGATCAGCCTGAAGCGGGCGTAGGCACCGCAGGCGCCGCAGGTGGCGTGCTCGCCGATCCGCTCGGCCTCGGCCAGGATTTTCTGGTACTGCACCAGGCCGTAGATTCCGATCGCCGCCGCGGCCAGGACGATGGTGACGTAGACGAGCAGCCGCGCGATCGAGCCGCGGAAGTTCAGCTCCTCCATGCAGGCCGCGATCGCGATCATGCAGAAGAACACGGAGATGAACCAAGCGTGCCCCTCGATCAGGCGGCGCTCATACCAGCGCGCGAAGCCAAGGCGGCGGATGCTGTCGGCGGGTTCCATGTAACGATGATGATGCGCGAGTCCGCTGCAAATCTCAAGGCGCGAGGACCGCCAGGGCCGCAGCACAAATTTCCTGTCCTGGCCGTAACGTGAGCAGGTCCACGATATATTGAGACGCCGCGAGTGCAAGGAGTTCTTCGCAGCGGCGCTTTCCCGCCGGGACGAGGGCCACGCGCGGATCGAGGTGAATACAGACCTGGGCGCCAAACCCGTGTTTCCTTGCTGAAGCTGCATTCCCCTTATAATTTCCCACTCTTCAGGAGGCGCCGATGGGCGAGTTCGAAGTCAAAGCACAGCGCCTGGTTGCACTCTGCCTGCTGGGCTTGCTCTTGTTCAACTATCCGATCCTGGCGCTGTTCAACGTGCCGGCGACCGTGTTCGGGATTCCGGTCCTGTACGCCTACATCTTCGCCGCCTGGAGCCTGCTGATCGCAGGCATGGCGATCGTGGTCGAGACGGGAGACTAGGCCGCAACGGCGGCGGCAGGGAGACGGGATGCTACAGGGCTGGGTCATCGTCGTCACGTCGTTCGCCTACCTAGGGCTGCTGTTCGCGATCGCCTACTACGCCGACCAGCGCGCCGACGCCGGGCGCTCGGTGATCGCCAGCCCCTACATCTACAGCCTGTCGCTCGGCGTCTACGCAACCGCGTGGACCTTCTACGGCAGCGTCGGCCGCGCCGCGGGCGACGGCGTGGGCTTCCTGCCGATCTACGTCGGCCCGACGCTGATGATCGCGCTGTGGTGGGTCGTCATGCGCAAGATCATCCGGATCTCCAAGCGCAACCGGATCACCTCGCTCGCCGACTTCATCGCCTCGCGCTACGGCAAGAGCGCTCTGCTGGGCGGGCTCGTCACGATCATCGCGGTGGTCGGTATCGTCCCCTACATCTCGCTGCAGCTCAAGGCGGTGTCGAACAGCTTCACCATCGTGCTGCAGTATCCGCAGATCATCATGCCGGCGAACGTCGGCGCGATTCCGGTCCTGCAGGACACCGCGCTATGGGTGGCCCTGATTCTCGCCGCGTTCACCATCGCCTTCGGCACGCGCCACCTCGACGCCGCGGAGCACCACGAGGGCATGGTCGCGGCGATCGCCTTCGAGTCCCTGGTGAAGCTGCTCGCATTCCTCGCGGTGGGCGCGTTCATCACTTTCGGCATCTACAACGGCTTCGGCGACGTATTCGACCGCGCCGCGGCCGTGCCAAAGCTGCACGCAATGATGACCCCGCTCGAGGGCGTCGCGGGCGGCTATGCCAGCTGGATGTGGCTTACCATCCTGTCGATGCTGGCCATCATGTTCCTGCCGCGGCAGTTCCAGATCGCGGTGATCGAGAACGTCGACGAGAAGCACCTCAACAAGGCGATCTGGCTGTTTCCGCTCTACATGATCGCGATCAACGTGTTCGTTCTGCCGATCGCATTCGGCGGGCTGCTGCACTTCCCCGGCGGCATCGTCGACGCCGATACTTTCGTGCTGACGCTGCCGATGGCCGAGAAGCGGGAACTGCTCACGCTGCTGGTGTTCATCGGCGGACTGTCGGCCGCGACCGGCATGGTGATCGTCGAGACCATCGCGCTCTCGACCATGGTCTGCAACGACCTGCTGATGCCCATCCTGCTGCGGCTGCCCTGGCTGGGGCTGAACCGGCGCCGGGACCTGACCGGGCTGCTGCTCGGCATCCGGCGCGGGGCGATCGTGCTGGTGCTGCTGCTCGGATACCTCTATTTCCGGCTCGCGGGCGAGGCCTATGCGCTGGTTTCGATCGGGCTTATCTCGTTCGCAGCGGTGGCGCAGTTCGCGCCGGCGGTTTTCGGCGGCATCTTCTGGAAGGGCGGCACGCGGCAGGGCGCCTTGTGGGGACTGCTGGCCGGATTCGGCGTGTGGTTCTACACGCTGCTGCTTCCGGCGCTCGCCCGCTCAGGATGGCTGCCGATCGGGCCGCTCGAATCCGGGCCGTTCGGCATCGCGCTGCTCAATCCGCAGCAACTGTTCGGGCTCTCCCGCCTGGATCACATCACGCACGCGATGATCTGGAGCATGATCGCCAACGTCGGTGCCTACGTGACGGTGTCGCTGTCGGGCACGCAGGGTGCGGAGGAGCACCGGCAGGCGAGCCTGTTCGTCGACGTGTTCAAGCAGAGCGGCGAGGGCGGCGAAGCGCGCTTCTGGCGCGGCACCGCGTCGGTGCCGGACCTGTACAGGCTGCTCGCGCGGTTCGTCGGCAGCGCCTCGGCCGAGAACGCAATCAACGACTACGCGCAGGCGAAGGGGTTGCGCTACCCGGAGCAGAGGCTGCAGGCGGACGCCGAGTTCGTCCATTACGTCGAAATGCAGCTCGCCGGCGCGATCGGGGCGGCATCGGCGCGCGTCATGGTCGCTTCAGTGGTGAAGGAGGAGGCGCTGACGATCGAGGAGGTGCGCGAGATTCTAGACGAGGCGTCGCAAGTCATCGTCTACAGCCACAAGCTCGAGCAGAAATCGCGCGAACTCGAAGCGGCGACGGCGGAACTGCGCGTGGCCAACGAGCGCCTGAAGGAACTCGACCGGCTCAAGGACGAATTCATCTCGACGGTCACGCACGAGTTGCGCACGCCGCTCACCTCCATCCGCGCGTTTTCGGAGATCCTGCTCGACGATCCGGAAATCGATCTCGTTCAGCGGCGGAAGTTTCTCGGCATCATCACCAAGGAGACCGAGCGGCTGACCCGCCTGATCAACCAGGTCCTGGATCTTGCCAAGATCGAGTCCGGCACCGCGGAATGGCTGGAATCCCGCATCGACATGAAGGAACTGATCGCCGACACCGTGGCGGGGATGAGCCAGTTGTTCAAGGAGAAGAATATCCGGCTGGAGGTCCAGCTTCCGGAGACGGTGGCGACGGTGACCGCCGATCTCGATCGGATCGTTCAGGTCCTGCTCAACGTGCTGTCCAACGCGGTGAAGTTCTGCGATGTCGACCATGGCGTGGTCAGGATCGGTTTGGTCGAGCGGGACGCCTATCTGCAGGTCGCGGTATGCGACAACGGGCCCGGTATCAGCGTGGAGGACCAGGAGATCATCTTCGACAAGTTCCGCCAGGGCGGCGACACGCTCAGCGGCAAGCCGCAGGGCACGGGCCTCGGTTTGCACATCAGCCGCCACATCGTCGAGCATTTCGGCGGGAAGATATGGGTTGAAAGCCGGCCCGGCGAGGGCGCATGCTTTTTCTTCACGCTTCCCATCGGCCCCTCGCCGGCTCAGGCGCCGGCCGTAAAGGCGGCATGACAGCCTTCCCGCCAACGCGAGGAGCAGACAGATGGCAAAGAAGATCCTGATCGTCGACGATGAGCCGAACATAGTGACCGCGCTCGAATATCTCCTGCAGAAGAGCGGTTACGAGGTGTTGCTGGCGCGAGACGGCGACGCGGCGCTGAAGCAGGTGGAGACGCACCGTCCGGACCTGGTGCTGCTCGACGTGATGATGTCGTTGAAAAGCGGCTATGAGGTCTGCGAGCGCATGCGCGAGCGCCCCGACTGGCAGGACATCAAGATCATCATGCTGTCGGCGAAAGGCAGGGAAGCGGAGGTCAGCAAGGGACTGTCCCTGGGCGCGGACTCCTACGTCACCAAGCCCTTCTCCAACCAGGAGCTGCTGGCAAGAATAGGCGCATTGCTTGGGCAGGCGGAGAAGCCGCGCGGGGCATGAACGCGAGGTTGAAGTTCTCCGTCTGGCTTGCCGTTGCCTACGCGGGTATCGTGGCGGTGGTGGCGGCGATCGGGGTCATGGTCGCGGCCGGACTGCCCGACGAGGACTACCGCGTCTTGTTGCGCATCATCGACGAACGCGCGCAGATGCTCGCCTTCGTCGCCATGCTGCTGCTGTTCCTTTGCGCCGGCGTCGTCAGTTGGTTGTTCAAGAACTACGTGACGGCGGCACGTTCGCTCGCCGAACAGACCCGGATCGTGTTCGCGACCAACCCGGAGCATCGCATCCAGGGCCGGGGTGGGTCCGAACTCGTCGATCTGGCCTCCAGCATCAATCGGCTGGCGGATGCTTTTCGCCGGCAGCAGATCGACCTGGAAACGAGGGCCGGGATGTCCAACACGCGGCTGGAAGAGGAGCGTAACCGCCTCGCCGCTCTCATGTCGGAACTTTCCGAGGGCGTGCTCCTGTGCAATGCCGAAGGGCGCATCCTGTTGTACAACGAGCAAGCGAGGACGCTGTTCGGGGCGGTGGCGGCGCATGCGCCGGGCGCGCGGCAGGGTCTGGTCGGCCTGGGACGCTCGGTATTTGCGCTGATCGACCGGGATCAGGTGGCGCATGCCCTGGACAAGCTCCAGTACAGCCTGGACCAGGGCGTCGATTTTCCGGCCACCCGGTTCATCACCAATGCGGCGACCGGCGCCCTGGTCAAGGTGCAGATGGCGCCGTTTCTTTCGGCGGGCGGGCGCATCGCGGGCATGGTGCTCACGCTCGAGGATGTAACCGAACTAATGGACAGGGAAGCGCAGCGGCGCTCGCTGTTGCAGGCGTTCGCCGCCGGAGTGCGCGCTCCCGTGGCGAGCATCCGCGCGGCCGCCGAGAACCTCGCCTCGTTTCCGGAGATGGATGAGCCACGCCGCGTCCAGTTCACCGAAATCGTCGCCGCCGAATCGCGCCGCCTCTCCGCCATGATCAACGATGCGCTGTCGGAGTATGCGGATGCGCTGAAAGCCGGTCTCGCTCTGGAGGACATGCGCGCCGCGGACCTGCTCAACGTGGCGCAGCGGCGGATCGAAACCGTGCTCGGTCTGCCGTGCACCCTGGAGCGAGTGCAGGAGGGCGTCTGGATCAAGGTGGACAGTTTCGCCTTCGTCGAGGCGCTCGCCTATCTGGCTGCGCGCCTGCGCGAGGAGTATGGCGTGCGCGCCATCCGGTTGCGCGCGGCGGCGAGCGGCCGGTTTGCGGAACTGGATCTGGTTTGGACCGGGGCGATCGTCGCCAGCGACGCACTTGCGCTGTGGGAATCCCAGCCCATGCAGATCGGCTCCGAGCACACGCCCCTGACCCTCAAGGACGTGCTCGAGCGCCACGGCGGCGAGGCCTGGGTCCAGTCGCACAAGACCTCGCACACGGCCTGGTTCAGGCTGCTCCTGCCGCTCGGCGAGCCGGCCGCGGCAATACCGCGGCGCGCCCTCAAGATGGACAGCAGGCCCGAGTACTACGACTTCGATCTGTTTCGGTACGCCGATGCGGCGCGCGGCCTTGCCGAGCAAAGGCTGGTCGATCTCCAATATACGGTTTTCGACAGCGAAACGACGGGGCTCGAACCCTCCGCAGGAGACGAGATCATCAGCCTGGGCGCGGTGCGCATCGTCAACGGGCGCCTGCTCAAGAACGAAGTGTTCGAACAGCTCGTCAATCCGCAGCGGCCCGTCGGCAGGGATTCGACCCGCATCCACGGCATCGAGGCGCGGGCGCTGGCGGACCAGCCGACCATCGGCCAGGTCTTGCCGCAGTTCCAGCGCTTCTGCGAGGACACGGTGCTGGTCGCGCACAATGCCGCCTTCGACATGCGTTTTCTCGAGCTGAAGGAGGCCGTCACGGGCATCCGGTTTACCCAGCCGGTGCTCGATACGCTGCTGCTGTCGGTCGTGGTGCAACCCAGCCAGGAAGACCATGGTCTGGAAGCGGTCGCCGAGCGGCTCGGCGTCAGCGTGATCGGGCGGCATACGGCGCTGGGGGACGCCCTGGTGACCGGCGAGATCTTCCTCAAGCTGATTCCGCTGCTCGCGGAACAGGGTATCGTGACCCTGGGGCAGGCGCTGGATGCCTCGCGCGAGACATTTCATGCCCGCCTCCAATACTGAAGACGAAGCGAGGTCCGGAATGCCGCGGAAAGACGTTCCGCTCGACCACCGGCTTGCGGCCGAGCAGCAGACGCTCGCGCGACCGCTGCGCTCGCTGATCCGCAACCAGCCGGTGACCTGCCGCGAGAAGCAGAGCGTGCGGGAAGCAGTTGCCATCATGCACGCCCGCGGCGTCGGATCGGTGGTCGTGGTCGATGCCGATTCCCGGGCCGTGGGGATCTTCACCGAGCGCGACCTGCTCGCAGCCGTGGCACGCGATCTCGACACGCGATCGGTCGCCGAAGTCATGACCAGCGCACCCGTGTCCCTTCCCGCGCACGCGTTTGCATACGAGGCGGCACTCGCCATGATCGGCAACCGCATCCGGCACGTGCTTGTGATGGACGGCGAAACGCTGGTCGGGGTCGTGTCCGAGCGCGACCTGTTCTCGCTCCAGCGGCTCGGCCTCGGCGAACTCACTACGCAAATCCGGCTTGCGAGCGAAATCGGCGTTCTGCAGAACCTCGCCGCTGAAATCCGCAAACTCGCCCGGCTGCTCGCGGAGCAAGGGGTCGCTGCCGAGCAGATCAGCTTGTTCATATCGGTGTTGAACGACCGGCTGTGCCAGCGCCTGATAGAAATCGTGCGCAAGCGCCATCAGTGGGAACAGGTCAGCTGGTGCTGGCTGGGGTTCGGCAGCGAAGGCAGATTGGAGCAGACTTTCAGCACCGACCAGGACAACGGGATTATTTTTGCGGCCCACGGCGGAGCATCGCCCGCCGAAGTCCGCACCCGGCTGCTGCCGTTTGCCCGCGAAGTCAACGAGGCGCTGGACACCTGCGGTTTCCCTCTGTGCAGGGGCAACGTGATGGCGTCCAATCCGGCGCTGTGCCTGTCGGTCGATGAGTGGAAATCCAAGATGGGCGGCTGGCTGGCGAACCCGGAACCGAAGGCGCTGCTCGACGCCTCGATCTGTTTCGATTTCCGCCCGCTCTACGGCGACGCCACCTTGGCGACAGTCTTGCGCGAGTGGTTGCTGGGGCGGACGCGGGCACACCCTGCGTTTCTGCGCCAGATGGCGGAAAACGCCCTGCAGGGGCGGCCCGCGCTCGGCACCCTGCGCACCTTCGTCACCGAGAGCGTGCCCAACGCGCCGCACAGCATCAATCTGAAACTCCAAGGCGTGCGCCTGTTCGTGGATGCTGCGCGTATATACGCGCTTGCGCTGGGGCTGCCGCAGACCAACACGGTCGAGCGGCTACGCGCGGCGCGCTCCGGCACCGGAATGGGCGAGGCGGAAACCGAGGCCATCGTCGATGCGTTTTTCGCCATCCAGCGGCTGCGCCTGCGCAACCAGGCGGCACAGGACGTTCTTGCCGAGGAAACTGCGAACCGCATCGATCCGGACAAACTCCATCAACTGGATCGGCTTGTTCTGAAGGAATCGCTCAGGCAGGCGCGCAAGCTGCAGCAGCGGCTTGCACTGGATTATCAGTTGTGAATTTGCCGCCGGCCATGCGGTCCCACGATGCCGGCGCGCCGGCGGAAGCGCCGATCGGGGAGCCGCCTCACGGGTGCGGCCTTCGTTCTTGGCGCGGCCCGGGATTGCCCGTATAATTCAGCCTCCCTTTCGGCACCCCGGTCTCCGGGGCGCTGCTGACCGGCGCCTGCCGCAGCGAAAATTCCTTGTGCCGGTATGCTCGCAGTGGAAAGTGGCCAAGTAGCTCAGTTGGTAGAGCAGAGGACTGAAAATCCTTGTGTCGGTGGTTCGATTCCGCCCTTGGCCACCATCGATTTGGACGAGCGAAGCGAGTCAAAATCGATACAGGGTGATTCCGCCCTTGGCCACCAATCACCTAGCACAGTGACCTCCTGCTTCTTTCGCCAATCTATGTGCAATTCATCGCACCTAAACCGGCCCATTCTGGGCTGATTCTGTCGGAAAGTGCACCATCCATCCGTGAAGCCAATGATCAGGCTGACCCCGTTTCCATGCCGCTCCGATGAAGGAATTTCCGACTCCTCGCTCACTGCGGTATCCCGTTCGTCGATGCCGCTGCACACCAGCGCGATCGGCGCGCTCAGCCGCGCGCTGGTGTAGCTCGAAGCCGGACGGATGCCGGCCGGAATCCTTTGCCTCGTCGCGCCGTTGCCTTTTGCATCTCCTCCCACAGAAGCTGGACGTTGGGATTCTCCATGGAACTGCGCCTGGCCACGAAAGCGACGGGCGGTAACGGCTGAGGCAGATTGACCCGCAATATTTTCGCCAAACCAAGCTTCTGTTGAGCCAGGCATGGATCACGTGGCGCGACTGTCAAACAACCGGTGGCTCGCAGCAAAGGGAGCGTGAACAGGAAAGAGGATGTTTCGATTTGAATTTTCGGCGGCGGAAGGCCGGCCGAGTTGAATGCGTTCACGAGGACCTGCCGACTGATTGCACCTTCCCTGGGAACAATCCAGGAGGCGTCGGAGAGATCACCCACTTCCAGCTTGCGGACGCGGGAAAGCGGGTGAGAGGGAGCACCGACGACACACAACTCCAAGTCGAATAGCGGCTGATAGAAGAAATCCAGATCGCTGTGCGAATCGATCCAGGCCCCCGACATTCTTCCAAGAAGGCAATCCAGTTCGTTCCGGTGCAATCGGTCGGCGAGACTCAACGCCGATCCGTCGATAAGATCCACGCGGCAGTCGATTCGTGGCAACAGACGGTAAAGCAGCTTTTGCAGCACGCCAAAGAATGCCTGCTCGATCGCGCCGACACGTAGCACTGGCACGGGCCGCGTTGAGTGCAATTCCCGGGCAAGCATGCCGAGTTCGCCCAGGATGGCTCGTAGTCGCACGACCGCAACCCCGCCTTCGCGAGTCAGCGTGACGCCTTGCTGGCTCCTGTGGAACAGAGTTGCGCCGAAGGCGCGCTCGACATCACGCAAGGTCGCGCTTGCTGAAGGCTGGCTCATATGAAGCATTTTCGCAGCCTTGTGAAGGGACCCGACATCGACTAGGGCGTCGATGAGCTGAAGGTGTCTCACACGCAGGTGGGCGAGTGCGGCGGAGGGCAAGCGGTTCATCGAGCATTTTGCAGATCAGGAATCCCGATCACACTATCAAGAATTGAGTCTTTCTTCAATCCTGTAAGGGGCCTAGACTTTGTCGAAGGCTTTCTGCAAAGTGAGTGGCTAATTGGCGCGTCAAGTCTCGGAGAAGCATCGCGTCCAGCCTTCGCGCCCGTTGTCCCAGAACTGACCGAAGGACACTTTGAGCGGGTACGCCGTGTTCAAGCGCTTGTTGGCCGCCAGCAACGCCTTGAGGGACTGCCTGCCTTCCAGGGCGAGGTTCTCGCGATGCGAGGGTAGCGTGTACATCTGGCGCTTGATGTAGCAGCGAACCGAGTACAAGACATCGGTCAGCTCATATCCGAGGAGGAGGAAACCTATGAAATCAAGTTGGGTCTGCGCACTTGCGGGCGCCTGTCTCGCGATAATTGGAGTATCCGCGGCCGCTGAAGTCAGCACGGTCCGGGTGTTCAGGCAGTACACGCTGCCGTATCTTGCATTGATGGTCATGGAAGACCAAAAGCTCATCGAAAAGCATGCCAAGTCGCGTGGTGTCGATGTGCAATCCAACTGGTCGGTGGTATCGAGCCCGGCAGCAGTCAATGATGCCCTGCTTTCCGGTAACCTGGACTTTGCATCTGCCGGTGCCAATGCCTTCCTGACCATCTGGGACAAGACCAGCGCGACTTCGAACCCCGTCCGAGGCGTCTGCGCCTACAACGCGTCACCCGGACTGCTGAATACCCGAAACCCCAACGTGAAGTCGATTCGGGATTTCACCGCGGCCGACAAGATTGCCGTGCCCGCAGTAAAGGTTTCGTACAACGCGCTGATCCTGCAGATGGCAGCGGCCAAGGAATTTGGACTGGCCAATTACGCAAAGCTGGACGAGTTGACGGTCTCCTTGCCTCAGGCAGAATCGACTGCGGCGCTAATGTCCGGCGTTCTGGAGATCACGGCCAATTTTTCCGTGGCGCCGTACCAGTACCTCCAACTGAAGAATCCGAAAATTCGAACGGTATTGAACTCGTATGATGTCCTCGGGGGCAAGGCTACTCTGGGGCTCGTCTACACGACGAAGAAGTTCTATGACGAAAACCCGAGGATCTATGCGGCATTTATGGCGGCCTACAACGAGGCCAATGATCTCATCAAGCGCGATCCGGTGCGCGCCGCCGAGATCTACCAGCGGCTTTCGAGAGACAAAGCACCCACCGAGTTCATCGTTGCGATGCTGAAGAATCCGGATATCGACTTTGACCCTGTCCCGAGGCAGCTCATGACCTTCTATACGTTCATGCAGAGCACCGGGCGGCTGAAGGCAAAGGCGACAAATTGGAAGGAGTTGTTCTTCCCGGCAGTTCATGGCGAGCCGGGAAGCTGACGCCGCGATTGGCTGCGTCCCGGTGCCCTCTATAAGGAGGATTTTGTGTCCGTGATTGATATGCGCGTCAGGCCGCCGCTTCCGAGCCTGCTGAGATCCGTTCTGTTCCAGTCAAAGGACGGAGTCGACCAGACTCGTCACTCCGATTTTCCGAGGGCCGCTTCGGCCAAAGCGGGTTCCGTGCCCTTGCTGCTAGAGGAAATGGACGCTGCGGATATACAGTGGGGGGTCATCATGGGCCGCAACTCCATGGAACCGTTCGGCGTCATACCTAACGATGAAATCGCGGAATTTGTGGCGGAGTACCCGACGCGCTTCGTCGCCTGGGCAGGACTCGATCTCAGCCAGGACCCTGGTGCCTGGATCTTGGAGATTCAGCGGTGCATGAAGCTGCCTGGCTTCAAGGGGATTTCCATCGAGCCCGCGATTGGGCTTGATCCAACGTTGCGCCTTGCCAGCGACCGCAGGCTTTATCCGATCTACGAGGAGTGCGTGCGCCTGGACGTTCCAGTGAACATTACTTTGAGCGGGGTCTTGCAGCGCTTGACCAAGCAACCTTACGAATACAGCTCGCCCATCCAGATCTATCAGGTCGCAGTCGATTTTCCAAAGCTTGACATCCACGTCGCCCACGCCGCTTACCCTTGGGTCATGGAGATGATCGGAATCGCTTTCACGAGTCCCAACGTCTGGCTCTCACCTGATCTTTACATGGCTAACCAGCTTCCGGGCGCAGCGGAGTATGCAAAGGCGGCCAACAACTATTTTCAGAAACGTACCTTGTTCGGGAGCAACTATCCGTCCAAGCCGTTTCGCCAGATGGTTTCGGCTTACCGGGAGTACCAATGGAATCCTGGTGTGATCGACGGGATCCTGCGCGAAAACGCCTTGCGGCTGATGCGAATCAATTGAGGCCGACCTACCATGTCCTGGCGGCGGCGTGATTGAAGAATCGGCGGACGTCGTCGTGATCGGCGGCGGTGGTGCAGGCCTGGCGGCCGCCATCGAGGCGCGGTCGCTGGGGCGGTCGGTGATCCTCATCGAGAAGAATCCAAAATTGGGCGGGACAACGGGCCGTTCCGTGGGTTCAATTTCCGCGACAAATACGCCGCATCAAATCGCCGCAGGGATCCAGGACTCTCCGCAGGAACATTTCGAGGACATGCCGTTATTTTCCCAAAAGTTGGGGCCACGTCCCGACAATGAGGCACTTCGTCGCCTGCTGACAGAAAATGTGCCTGACACGCTCCGATGGCTCATGGAAATGGGGGTTGTATTCTTCGGCCCTCTTGCGGAGCCGCCGCATCGCAAGCCGCGAATGCACAATGTACTTCCGACATCCGGGGCCTTTCCCTACATCCTCGGCCGGCGGGCGCGGCGCCTTGACGTCGACATACGGCTGGAGACGCGGGCGCGACGGTTTCTTGTTCGGGATGGCCGGGTAACGGGGGTCATATGCGAGACGGCAGGTGCAGGCGAGCATAGGTTCGCAGCGCGCGGAGGGGTCGTCCTTGCGACCGGTGACTTCACCGCCAACCCCGAGCTGAAGGCGAAATACATTTCGCCGCGAATTGCAATGGTCCAGCCGGTAAATCCCACAAGCACCGGCGATGGTCATCTCATGGCGTTTGAGCTGGGCGCCCGAGTTCTTAACGGTGATATTCTGCCTCTATACGTTCGTTTCGCCCCGCCCGCGAGAAAGAAGCTGGTTCAGTTCTTGCCGCCATGGAAACTCATTACCGTGCCGATGAAGTGGGCGATGCAAAACCTGCCCGCGGCCCTGTTGCGACCCTTTGTGATGGATTTTCTAACGACTGTGCTGGCTCCCTCCGGCAAGCTCTTCGCGGCGGGTGCCATCCTGGTAAATGCGAAGGGTGAACGTTTCACCGACGAAACGCGGGACGCATCGTCCGCGCTCGTCGACCAGCCCGGCCATTGCGGATTCATCATCTTCGACCAAGCCATCGCCGAAAATTTCTCCCAATGGCCGAATTTCATATCGACGGCGCCGGGTGTGGGCTATGCATACTGCCAAGACTATAAGAGAAGTCGCAAGGACATCTATCATGAGGCAGCAACCATTCAAGGGCTTGCGGCACGCCTGGGGCTGCCGGACGGCTCCCTCGCAACCAGTATCGCAACCCGGGATGCGGCGGCGCAAGCTGCCGCACGCAGCAAAGGCGATGAGAACGTTCGCCCTGCCGGGCCTTGGCGCGCGCCATTTCACGCTCTCGGACCGGTCAAGCTCCTGCTTACGCTCGCGGACGGTGGTCTTGATGTCACTGATAGATTGGAAGTGAAGGACAGAAACGGAAAGGCGATCTCCGGGCTCTTCGCGGCGGGTTCGGTCGGACAGGGAGGGGTATTGCTCGAGGGCCATGGCCATCATCTCGGATGGGCATTTACCTCGGGACGAATGGCTGGGCGATATGCCGCGTATCGTGCAGTTTCTCCGGTCGTAGTTTCATGACATCAAAGCCGTATGGAAGCGTGACACCACGAATTCATGTGGATGCAAGCAATAAGCCATGACCAAAGTACTGCAGGCCGAAGGCAATGAAATCGCGCCCCTGCTGGATGTGAAGGGCGTGACCCTGCAATACAAGACGCGCGATCATCTAATTACCGCCACTTACCGCGTGAGCTTCCAGGTCTGGCCCGAGGATCGATTCGTGTTGCTTGGGCCATCGGGCTGCGGAAAGTCTACCCTGCTCAAGAGCGTCGCCGGGTTCATCAAGCCGGTCGAGGGAACGATGAAGCTTGCTGGCCGGGTAATCGACAGACCAGGTCCGGATCGCATGATGGTGTTTCAGGAATTCGACCAGCTCTTACCCTGGAAGACGGTCAAACAGAACATCATGTTTCCGATGCTCGTCTCCGGTCGCTTCGCGCGCTCCGAGATAGAGCCGAGGGCGCTGGCCAGCATCGACAAAGTCAATCTCACCAAATTCAAGGACACATTTCCGCACACCCTATCCGGCGGGATGAAGCAGCGTGTATCGATCGCACGTGCCATGGCCATGGAGCCGGATATCCTGTTGATGGACGAGCCTTTCGCCGCGCTGGACGCGTTGACCCGGCGCAAAATGCAGGAGGAGCTTCTGCGACTGTGGGACAATACGAAGTTCACGATGGTGTTTGTGACGCATTCCATAGAGGAAGCGGTTATCGTCGGCTCCCGCATCGCCGTACTTTCGCCGCATCCAGGGCAGGTCAAGGCCGAACTCAATGCCGGATTATTCGATCATGCGTCACAGGGCGGGGTCGAATTTCAGGTGCTGCATCAGCGCATTCATGACCTGCTGTTTGCGGACCGAATCGAGGAAGAGAAGGCGGCGGCCCATGAGTGACGGTCGCCGCTCCATCGATCCCAATGCGCGGCCGGAGTTTGAGGCAACGCCCGAAAAGGTGGCACATATCGGGGACGTGGCGCGGCCACTTTCCGCGTGGGAGCGCGTCGCCAACAACACCCTGGCGCGACGCGTCCTCATCCTTGTCATCCTTGCGGTGGCGTGGGAAATATACGCACGCTGGCTTAACAATCCGCTCATGTTTCCCTCCTTCAGCGAGATGTGCGCCGCGATGTGGGAATCGATTGTGCGCGGCCCCCTGATCGAGCGAACGCTTACCACGCTCCGCGTGCTCTTCATGGGGTACGCCGCTGGCATTGGCCTTGCCGCCGTCCTCACAACGCTCGCCGTGTCGACACGGGTTGGCACCGACCTTCTGTCCACGCTGACCGCGATGTTCAATCCCCTGCCTGCAATCGCGCTACTCCCCCTTGGCCTGCTGTGGTTCGGCCTCGGCGTCCCAAGCCTGATCTTTGTGATTATCCATTCAGTCCTGTGGGCGGTGGCATTGAATACGCATACGGGCTTTCTCTCGGTATCCGAGACACAGCGAATGGCGGGCATGAACTACGGGTTGCGCGGTGTCCGTTACGTCATGAAAATACTGATTCCCGCTGCCCTACCCTCGATCCTGACTGGATTGAAGATCGGCTGGGCGTTCGCCTGGCGAACCCTGATCGCCGCGGAACTCGTGTTCGGCGTGTCCTCAAGCTCCGGTGGCCTTGGCTGGTTCATTTTCGAAAACCGCAATTTGCTCGAGACAGCCAACGTTTTCGCCGGCCTCACTACCGTCATCATCATAGGCCTGGTTGTCGAGAGCGTCGTCTTTCGAACCATCGAAATCCACACAGTGCGGAAGTGGGGCATGCAGCGGTAACGAATGTCCACTGCGCGTGGTGTGCCGTCATTCTGACCGAATGAGAGGGAAACGAATGAAGATGTTGATTGGATTCCTGCTGATCGTAGCAGCCGCTGTAGATTGTTCACCGACCCTGTTTGCCCAGGAGAATTACCCTGCGAAGCCGGTGAAGATCGTTGTCGGGTTCGCCGCGGGCGGACTGAATGACGTCCTTGCGAGAATGATCGCCCAGAAGCTGACCCCGGTGATGGGACAGTCCTTCATTGTCGAAAATCGGCCCGGCGCTGCGGCCAATCTTGCTGCAGAGTATGTGGCCCACGCGAATCCGGACGGCTACACGCTGCTATTGAGTTCCTCCGCCCTGGCGATCAATCCCGCCCTCAGTTCGAAGATGACGTATGACGCACAGAAGGATCTCGCGCCTATCATCCAGATCACTACAACCAAGATGCTCATTATGGTGAATCCGGCGGTGAACGTATCATCGCTGCGGGACTTGATCGCGCTTGCCAAAGCGTCGCCCGGAAAGCTCAATTATGCGTCGGCCGGCGCAGGTTCCCCGATCCACCTCGCCTCGGAAATGTTCAAACGGGCATCGGGCACGGACATCGTTCACATCCCCTACAAGGGGAGCAGTCAAGCATTGGTGGCTGCAATGTCCGGCGAAGTGCAGGTACTGGTGGACGTGATGCCAACGGCACTACCGCTGATCAAATCCGGAAAGCTCAAGCCGCTTGCAGTGGCGAGTGCGAAACGTGCCGCTGCATTACCCAACGTCCCGACGGCCGGCGAAGCCGGCCTCGCAGGATTTGTAGCGACGTCCTGGAACGGGGTACTCGCTCCAAGCAAGACCCCGAGGGCAATCATCGTGCGGCTGAATGAAGTGATTGCACAGGCCATGACGAGCCAGGACATGAAGGACAAGGTTCTGGAGCTCGGCGCAGAGGGCGAGGTTTCCACCCCCGAGGAATTTGCGATCTTCCTGCGGGACGAGACTACCAAGTGGGCAAGGGTGGTGAACGCGGCTGGCATCAAGCTCGAGTAGCGCCACCTGCCAATACATCGGGAGAAGCAACTTGAGAAATGGACACTACGTAATTGACGCTCGTGCGAGGCCACCTTCTCCGGAATACCTGAGCTACTTCACGCCCCCGCACGTTGCATTCTTCGGCAAACGGCTCGGCATGAAGGGACTGCCAAAATCCTATGCCAATGGTTCAGTGGAAGAATTCTTTAGCGAGGCTGACGCTGCAGGAATAGACCGGCTCATCGTAGTCAACAGGATCGTCCCTGCTGCAGGCGGCTCACCCGCCAGCGACGTGCCCAACGAACATGTTGCAGATCTTGTGACCGATTACCCCGATCGGCTCCTGGGGGTGGCTGGCATCGACGTGGGGGGCGACTTCGGCGATCCGCTCGAACAAACACGCAAAGCCGTGACCAAGCTGGGCATGCGCGGCATCCATATTTCGCCCACCCGTAGCGCGCTCGCCACGCGGGCGGACGATCGCCGGCTCTATCCGCTGTACGAACTGTGCACGGAGCTGGACGTGCCGGTCATCATCATGACAGGCCCGTTTGCCGGTCCCAATATTGAAGATACGCACCCAGGGTACATTCAAAGGGTCGCTGTGGATTTCCCTCGCCTGCCTATCGTGTGCGGCCACGCGTGCTGGCCGTTCGCGACCGAGATGCTTGGTGTGGCGTATCGCCATGAGAACGTCTACGTGTCGCCCGATGCCTATCTATTTATGCCGGGCAGCGAAGTGTTTGTACAGGCCGCAAACGGCTTTCTTCAGGACCAATTCCTCTACGGATCAGCATATCCCGTGCGCGAGCTCGACGCGTGCCTGGATGCGTTCCTGGAACTTCGACTGTCCGCTGACGTCTTCAGAAAAACACTGGGTGCGAATGCCGCTCGTGTATTCAAGATGAACCGATGATCGATGACCAACCGACCCCCTTCCTTTTTGAGAGCCTGACCTAAAATGAAACTCGAACGCGTTACTTATCCTGAGTACTCTTGCATAAATTTTTTGTTGAAGCACGGTTGGTGGGTTTTCGGGCTTATAGCGTTTCTTCCCGTGATCGCGGCGGTATTGGCCGTGTCCAAGGGGATTTCTGCCTGGGTGCTGGCGATCGGCGTCGTGTGCGGCGCGGTGGCCTACCTGCTGCTTCGCGCCTTCCTGGAGCTGATTCAGGTCATCGCAGACTTCATCTTGCCGCGATGATCCGGCTCTTTCTGCTGCTGCTCGAAGCGGGGAAGGTATGAGCGTTGCGCAAGCACACGATCTTGTCATCGTTGGTGGAGGCATCGCAGGGCTTGTCGCCGCCAATCGCGCCGCCGAGCTCGGTTTGCGTGCAGCGGTCCTCGAGAAGGGCACGGGTGAGCGCTACGCGTGTAACACCAGGTTCTCGGGCGGTGCATTTCATATTTGCATGCGCGACATTCGCGAGAATCCCGACAGCCTGGTCGACGCGATTCTTCGCGCAACGGACGGTGCGGCTTCCCGCGAACTGGCACAGACTCTCGCCGAGGAAGCGCCCCGCACCTATCTGTGGCTGAAATCCCGGGGCCTCCACTTTGTTCGTGCGGCCTTGATTAGGCAGAACTACGTGCTTGCCCCCGTGCGCCCGAATCGACCGGGATTGCATTGGGAAGGTCGAGGCGGCGACGTTTTGCTCCGAACCCTGGAGGCGCGGCTTCTTCAGCTTGGAGGGCAGATCATTCGAGGAGCCAAAGTCACAGGATTACTCGTGAACGGTGGGGCTTGCACTGGCGTTGCCGCGATCATTGTAGGTAAGCCAACGGAGGTTCGCTCAAGGGCGGTTTTGATTGCAGATGGCGGGTTCCAGAACGGCGAGGATTTGCTTCGCGACCATATCTCCAAACGCCCGGATCGACTTAAGCAACGAGGCGCGGCGACGGGCACCGGGGACGGGGCCAGGATGGCGCGGGCAGCCGGCGCTGCTTTAGTTGGGATGGACGGAGGATTCTACGGACATCTTCTGTGCCGTGACGCGCTGCAGAACGAGAAGCTTTGGCCATTTCCTTTCCTCGATTTTGTGGCCGCTGCCGGCGTGGTGGTCGATGGCACCGGTCAGCGCTTCGCCGACGAAGGGCAAGGTGGTGTTTACATCGCGAATCGAATCGCCAGGCATAACGATCCGCTATCAGCCATAGTCGTATTTGACAATGAGATCTGGGAGGGTCCCGGCCGCTACCGGGCGATCCCCCCCAACCCACACCTGGTTCTCGCCGGGGGAACAGTCCGTTACGAGATGTCTTTGTCAATGTTGGCTCGTAGCCTTCATCTGCCCGAGGGGGCGCTTGAGAGAACTGTGTCCGACTACAACGCTGCGGTCGATTCGGGACAGTGTAGTGACCTGACTCCTGCGCGCACGGCCGAAACATATAAGGCATACCCGCTCCGAAGCCCGCCCTTTTATGCCGTCAATCTTTGCGCGGGCATTACCTACACCATGGGTGGCATCCGGACTGATTCCCGAGGCAGGGTGCTCCGGGCCGATTCGAGCTCGATTGATGGGCTATATGCGGCAGGAGCAACCACGGGTGGCCTTGAGGGAGGGCCGCGCTTCGGCTATGTCGGTGGGCTGATGAAGTCGGCAGTCTTCGGTCTTCGGGCTGCCGAATCCGTGGCTACATCAACGGGAGCGCGTGTAGAAGCATAGTTCCCAAGAAGATGCTTGGGAACGAACCGCAGGAGATTCAATCCTGCTCTCTTCGCACCCCTGGCCGGTGGCGGAAGATTCGCGCTGGTTCAATCCTTCCGTAAGCTTTACGCCAGGCGCAGCGAAAGCAGGAGCGTGAAGGTGGAGCCGCTGCCCGGCGTGCTGGCGACACTGATGCCGCCACCCATCATTTCCGCCAGCTGCCTGGAGATGGCGAGCCCCAACCCCGTGCCATCATACCGTCGGGTATTCGAGCCGTCGGCCTGCTCGAAAGCGTCGAAGATCCGGGCCTGCGCGTCGGGCGCGATGCCGATACCGGTGTCGCGCACAGCGAATCGCAGCATGCAACTCGACGGATCGCCGCTTGCCTCCCGTGTCACCTCCAGCGACACTTCGCCGCGCTCGGTAAACTTGACCGCGTCGCCGACCAGGTTGAGAAGAATCTGGCGTATCCGGGTCGCGTCACCGTGAACCATCGCGGGCACGTTATCGCTCACCCGACAGGTCAGCGACAGCTGCTTCGCCCGAGCATGCACCGCAAGAAGCGCAGTCAGTTCCTCCAGCACCTCGCGCAGATCGAAGTCGTTCGTCTCCAGCTGGAGTTTGCCTGCCTCGATCCTGGAGAAGTCCGGGACGTCATTGATGATGCGCAGCAATGCCTGTGCGGAACTGTATGCCGTGCCCGCGTACGCGCGCTGCTTTTCGCTCAACCCGGTGTCGAGCAGCAATTCGGTCATGCCGAGCACGCCACTCATGGGAGTGCGGATTTCGTGGCTCATGTTGGCGAGAAACCGGGATTTCGCCCGATTCGCTGCTTCGGCCTGCTCCTTGGCCACTCCCAGCTCTGCCGTTCGAGTCTCGAGGGACCTTATCGACTCCGCCAACTGCTGGTTGCGCTGCACCAGCCGAATCCGCAATGCATTGCCGAACAACCCCAAGGCGATCAAGCGTGCCAGCGTAAGGACGAACCATATCCAGACCAGGACGAATTCAACGGGGTTGGACTCAGGCAGCCATGAAATGTCACGGGTGCGGTACAGAATGGCCCCTGAGGCAAGCGCGAGGATGGCCCAGGAGATCCCGGCTTCGCGCCATGACATCCGCAGGCTGCCGAATCCGAAAACGATAAAAAGAATGCCCAGAAACAGGAATCCCACATTGGGGGCGAGCGCGAGGAAGACCAGCATGACCGTGCCCGAAGCGAACGTCTGGTGGATGGTGAGGTAGTGGTCCCTGAAGCGCTCGCTGAAGCCGGTAATCATGAGGCAATAGAACACGCAGCAGAGGCTGAGGCCCGCCGCGCCGTAGGCAATCGGTATCCACATCGGAATGGTGTCGGCCAGCGCGAACAGGGCGAGAAGCGCCGAATCGAGGGCATAGCTCAACGCGTAGCCGACCACGAATCGCGCCCGAAACGCCCGGCGCTCGCGATAGCGTGCTTGTGAATCGACTGGCGTCGGCGACCGAGGCAAGACTTCACTCCCTGACAGAACCATAACCATTCGCCCCTATGGGTGGGGCGCCGGACCGTCGCGGCATGGGGTACAACAGCATCCCGGCTTGCGCATTATTGCGAGGAACTGCTCTTCCGAGAAACGCTTCTCCATGCGTTCGATCGCGTGTATCCATGCTTGTAAATATTCCATGCCTGCAAGTACCAAATACCTGCTCCGGGGCTCACTGCGCTCGCGAACATGGGGTTGATCAGAATCAGCAGGCGTGACGAACGAGCTGGCATTCAAATTGCGGGTGAAATGGGCGGAGGCGTTTCTTGGAGGGCCAATGTCAGCTCGAGATCCGTTTCGGCCGTATCGGGCGGCGCGCTTCACGTCCAAAGACAGGGAGCGTGGCGCATCCGTGCAGCGTACGCCAAGGCAAAACCATCTTCTTGCGGCGCTGCCGCCAGAGGCGTATGACCGTCTGCTGCCCCATCTGGAGTTCGTTCCATTGCCGCTGGGTTGGACCGTTCACCGCGCCGGCGACCGGGAAAAGTACCTATACTTTCTCGCCGCAGGCATGGTTTCCCAGCTCTACGTGACGGAGAGCGGGGCCTCGTCAGTGATCGCGGTCACGGGCAGCGAGGGCGTGATCGGCGTCGCATCGTTCCTGGGTGGCGAAAGTACGCCGAGCCAGACGGTGGTGCTGAGCGCAGGCTACGCCTACCGGCTGGGGGCGGATGCGCTGAAACACGAGTTCGAGCACGACAGCCCGCTGTTCCGCTTACTGCTGCGCTACATCCACGCGCTGATTGCGCAAACCGGGCAGATCGCGGCGTGCAACCGCCACCATACGCTGGAACAGCAACTGTGCCGCTGGATCCTGTCAAGCCTGGACCGGTTGTGCTCGAGCGAGCTGATGATGACGCAGGAACGGATCGCCGGTGTGCTGGGCGTGCGCCGCGAAGGCGTCACGGAGGCGGCTGGAAGGCTGCAGAAGGCGGGTATGATCCGTTGCGGCCGCGGCCAGATTTCCGTACTCGATCGCCCCCAAATGGAAGCACAGGTTTGCGAGTGCTATGCAGTCGTCAAACGGGAGTATGCCCGTTTGCTCCCGGCACAATGATCAAGAATTGCGCAGTGTGTGCGTCACGCCATTGACTTGATCTCCGATGTCAAAACCCTGAAGATCCTCGTGTGGGTGGTTCGATTCCGCCGGCCAGGACTCTTCCATGAAGCGCAGGGCTTTCCTCACCGCCGCAGGCGCGCTCGCGGTCTCGGCGTGCGCGACGCCGCCGCTCGGGGTGTTCCTCGCCGCCGAGGTGCCGGCGCCGGCATGGCGCTCGGGCGACCGCTGGACTTACCGCCGCACCGACGGCTACAACGGCGTGCCGAGGGGCGTGCTCACGCGCACCGTCGAATCGGCCGACGCGGGCGGCATCCGGTTCGTGACGCGGGACGAAACGGGGATCGTGCTCGACGATGCGCTGTTCGGCTCGCCCGGCGTCCAGACCTCGGGCACCCTCAGCGAGGACGGCCCGGTGCGGGGGGCTTTCACCCCGGCGCTGCGCATGTACGACTTCCCGCTCTACTCAGGCAAGCAATGGGGGCAGTCCCTCGTTCGGGCCGACGCGCAGGGATTCCGCACCTTGATGCGGGCGTCGGTGCGCGTCGAAGGCTGGGACGACGCACGCGCGGGCGGCAGCTTGCACCGATCGATCGTCATCCGCCGCAACCTCGTCCTCGGACCGAAGGATCCGTTCTCCGGCATTCTGTACCGGGAGGAACTCGAATGGTATGCGCCGGATCTGCGCGGCGCGGCGCACAAACGCACCGACGAGCACATCTATACCGGGGAGGAGGCGTTCGCCTGGCTTCCGGGGGATCGCTTCGTATACGCGCTCGAGTCCTTTCAGCTCGTCTGATGCGCGCGACGGGGCGTCAGGATGCGGCGGGCAGCGTGAAGTAGAACGTCGCCCCTTTGCCCGGTGCGGCTTCGACCCAGACGCGGCCGCCGTGGCGGTGTATCACCTGGTGCACGATCGCCAGTCCCACCCCGGTGCCCTCGAATTCGTCCGTCCGGTGCAGGCGCTGGAACACGCCGAACAACTTGTCCGCGTAGGTCATGTCGAATCCCACGCCGTTGTCGTGCACGTAGACGATCGTCCCGCCGTCGCGCTCGATCTGCCCCACTTCCACGCGCGGCTTATCGGTCTTGGAGGAGAACTTGAGCGCGTTGCCGATCAGGTTCACCAGCGCCTGGCGCAGCAGGGCGCGGTCTCCGGATACGCGCGGCAGCGCGCGGATCTCGATCCGGGCGGCCGGATACGTCGGCTCCAGTCCCTCGGAGACTTCCCGGACCAGCCCGGCAAGGTCGAAACTCGTCGGTTCCAGCGCCGCGCGGGACGTGCGGGAGAACGAGAGCAGGTCGTCGATCAGCGCGTTCATCTTCTGCACGTTGCGCGCGACGCGATCGAGCATCTGGGAATGGTCCCGCGAAAGCTCGCTGCGGGCCTGCTCCATCAGCAGTTCGGAAAATCCGGCGATCGCGCGCAGGGGCGCCCGCAGGTCGTGCGATACCGAATAGGAAAAGGATTCGAGCTGGCGGTTCGCGGCCTCGAGTTCCGCCGTGCGCTCGGCCACGCGGCGCTCGAGGGTCTCGTTCAGCTCGCGGATCTTGCCTTCGGCCTGCTTGAACTCGGTCACGTCGTCCGCCATTACGTAGTAGCCGTGCGTGTGCCCGTCGGGTCCGACGTCGGGCACGTAAGTCGTGAGCAACTGCCGGGGCTCGCCGCGAATCTGCAGGGCGAGCTCGTAGCGCACGACTGAGCCGCGCTCGAGCGCCGTCCTGATGTGGCCCCTGACATTCGCGTAGCCGTCCTCTCCCACCAGCTCGCGGACGGTCCGGCCCAGCAGGTCCTCCCCGGACAGGTCGTACCAGTCGCTGTAGGCCCGATTGACGAACCGCAGGCGCTCCTCCGCGTCGACGTAGCCGATCAGCGCCGGCATGTTGTCCACGATGGTGCGCAGGCGAAGCTCGGAGGCCCGCAGCGCCTCCTCCGCCTGCTTGACCGCGCTGATGTCCTGTTTCACCGCGACGAAGTGCGTGATGCGGCCGACGGCGTCCACGACCGGGGAAATCGAGACCTGCTCCCAGAAGATCTCGCCGCTCTTCTTGCGGTTCGCCAGCTCGCCCCGCCACACTCCGCCCGCGGTAATGGTCCGCCACAGCTCGGCGTAGACCCCGGGCGGGGTCAGGCCCGAGCTGAGGATGCGCGGATTGGCGCCGAGCGCCTCTTCGCGGCTGTAGCCGGTCAGCTCGCAGAACTTCGGATTGACGTATTCGGTCGCTCCTTCCAGGTCGGTGATCACGATCGAGGCCGCGCTCTGTTCGACCACGCGCGAGAACTTTCGCAGCTGTTCTTCCGCATGCTGATGCGCGACCATGTCCACCATCATCGCGCCGAGCGCCTCCACGACTTCCACGTCGCCCTGGGCGTAATCGGCCGGCTTGTCGGCCACGCAGATCACCGCCATCACCCGGCCGTCGCGTATGACCGGGACGGCCATGTGGCGCTTGCGAGGCGCATATTCCTCCGGAAGACCGCTTTCGCCGGGCAGGCCGGCGATGTCGTTGTGCACCACCGGGGCGCGCGCGCGAATGCAGTGCGCCCAGGCGCCGGCCTGGCTGACGGAATAGCGGCGCGGCTTGTTCCGGGGCGGCTGCGCGTCGCGCGCACCGCCGAGGGAAGACGCCTGCAGCGTCAGGTTGTCCTGGTCCGCATCGACCAGATGCAGAACCCCGATGCGGCTGCCCGTATAGAGCACGGCGGTTTCCAGCGCCGTCTGCATCAGCTCCTCGACGTTCCCGCGTCTGGCCAGGTCCGAGAGCTGCAGGCGGACGCGCAGCAGCATCTCGGAGCGCTTGCGCTGGTGGACGTCGCGAATGAAGGCGAACATCCTTCCTCCCGCGATCGGCCAGTACGAAGCGTTGACCTCGACCTGCCAGATGGAGCCGTCCCTGGTCCGCTGCCGCGTCTCGAAGAGGTCGTTGCCGCCGCGTTCGATCCTCGCAATGTGGGTTGCCGCCTCCTCGGGCGACTCCTGGGCATCGATGTCGGAAATGCGCATGTCGAGCAGCTCCTCGCGGCTGTATCCCGAGCGGCGCACATAGGCGTCGTTCACCTCGAGAATGCGCCCTTCCATGTCCGTGACCCAGAAGCCGTCGGTCGAGGTTTCGACGACGGCACGGTATTGCGCCTCGCGCTCCCGAAGCGAGCGTTCGGCGCGGCTGCGGCTTTCGGCTTCGTGTTCCCAGCGCCCGAGCTGGGCGCGCACCACGACATACAGCAGGAGCGCGGTGACGGTCACGAACGCCCAGCCCTTGTAGGTCTGCATGCTGTTGACGGCTTCCTGATCGGCCAGGACGGCAACCAGCGCCCGGTCGGAGAGCAGTATCCAGAGCACCGATATCAGCCAGTAGGCGAGGCTGGTACGCAACGCGACCTTAGCTGGGCTGTCTGGCATCGAAAAACCTCCTCCCAGCGATTCCGGACTGTGGGACAGGCCTCCAGCTGGCCGGAGCCCACCCCGGAACAACGCCGTGCGGATCCGATTGTACCGCCGGGTTCCGGCGATCAGCTTCGAGTGTGAACCGCCGGGTTCCGGCGACCAGCTTCAAGTGGTATAAGGGCGTTCGGAAAAACGGTGGGAAGTGTCACGCATGAGCCAGACCGCGAGCCCGCACAACGCACTCTACGAGGAACGCAACCGGCGCCTTCTGGACCAGGTGGCGCTGAAGGAAACGGACCGGATTCCGTTTGTCTTCGGCACGCGCTTCTGGGCGGCGAAATTCGCCGGTATCAGCTTCGAGGAGCAGATGTACGACGTCGACAAGTCGGCTGCGGCCCTCGAGAAGGTCCTGCTCTGGCTCGAGCCGGACGGCTACTCGCCGTCGCTGAATTCGTTCGGCCCGACCCTCGATGCGCTGGACTACCGGCTGATGCAGTGGCCGGGGCACGGCACCGATCCGAACGCCACCTTCCAGTATCTCGACAAGGAACTGATGCCCGCCGGGGAGTACCAGGAGTACCTGTTCGATCCCACCGGCTTCTATTTCCGGAAATACCTTCCGCGCGTCGCCGGCGCCTTCGAAGGCCTGGCGCAAATGCCCGATTTCCCCTCGCTCTCCGAGTGGCGCCTGGTGGGCAACATGCGTGCGTTCGCGCATCCGGCGCTGCGCGAGAGCCTGCGCAGGCTGCTCGAAGTGGGCGAGCGCGCCGAACAGCTCGCGCAGAAGACCATCGCCTTCGTGAACAGGATGACTGCCCTGGGATTTCCGTCGGTCGGCGGCGGTTTCTGCAAGGCGCCCTACGACCACGTGACGGATTTCCTGCGCGGCTCCAAGGGCGGGATGCTCGACATGTTCCGCAACCGGGACAAGCTGCTGGAGACCATCGACAAGGTGGGCGATCTCCTGATGCGCGGCGTGGTCGAGGAAACGCGGGCGGGCGGCACGCCTTATGTCTTCATCCCGCTCCACTGGGGGCTGGACGGCTTCATGTCGCCGCAGAACTTCAACACCTTCTACTGGCCGGGGCTGCGCAAGGTGATGATGCGCCTGATCGAGGCCGACCTGATTCCGGTCGTGCTTTGGGAGGGCAATTGCACCTCGCGGCTCGAGCACATCGGCGACCTGCCCCGCGGGAAGGCCGTGTACTGGTTCGAGCAGACCGATCTGGTGCGCGCGAAGGAGGTCCTCGGCGGCACGGTGTGCCTGCGCGGCAACGTGCCGACCTCCATGCTCATCACCGGCACGCCGGAGGAGGTCGACGCCTACTGCAGGACCTTGATCGCCAAGGTCGGCAAGGGCGGCGGATTCATACTCGACGGCGCGGCCAGCATCCCCGACGAGGCGAAGCCGGAGAACGTCATGGCGATGGCCAAGTCGGTCAGGAAATACGCAAGCTGATGCGCCTTCCGGCGCGCTGTGGCCTCCCAAGTGGGACCTTGCCCAACGCGGCGGCGGCTTCGTTGCATCGAATCGCGGCGGGTATAATTTCCTGCCCCGCTGTCTTAATAGAACGAACGAGGAGAAGATCGATGAAAAACGTACTGAAGGGTCTTGGCGGCCTCGCCGCCGCATTGCTCGTGGCTTCGCCCGTCTTCGCGCAGGACACCATCAAGATCGGCTTGATCTTGCCCTATTCGGGCCAGTTCGCCGATACCGCGACGCAGATGGACAACGCCATCAAGCTCTACGTCAAGCAGCACGGCGACACCGTCGCGGGCAAGAAGCTGGAGTTCGTGCGCAAGGACACCGGCGGCATCGCGCCCGAAGTCGCCAAGCGCCTCGCCCAGGAACTGGTCGTGCGCGACAAGGTGGACATCCTCGCCGGCTTCGTGCTCACCCCCAACGCAATGGCCGCCGGCGACGTATCGACCGAGGCGAAGAAGTTCATGGTGGTCATGAATGCCGCGACCGCGATCGTCACGACCAAGTCGCCCTACATGGCGCGCACCTCGGTCACGATCCCGCAGCTGAACGAGACCTTCGGCGCGTGGGCCTACAAGAGCGGTATCAAGACCGCCTACACCATGGTTTCCGATTACGGCCCCGGGCATGACGCCGAAGGCGCGTTCCAGCGCGGATTCAAGGAGGCCGGCGGCCAGATCATCGGCTCGGTGCGCTATCCCGTGGCCAATCCCGACTTCTCGGCCTTCGTGCAGCGCGCCAAGGACTCGAACGCGCAGGGGATCTTCGTGTTCGTGCCCGGAGGCGTCCAGCCCGCGGCGCTCGCCAAGGCGCTCGCCGAGCGCGGCATCGACGCCAAGAAGACCAAGATCATGGGGCAGGGCGAGCTGACCGATGCGGGCGCGTTGAAGAGCATGGGCGACTCGGGACTGGGCATCATCACGGTGTTCCACTACGATCCCAACCACAAGTCCAAGCTGAACGAGACGTTCGTGAAGGCCTATGTCGGCGACTACAAGCGCACGCCCGACCTCTTCTCGATCGGCGGCTACGACGGCATGCACCTTATCTACGAGGCGCTGAAGAAGACCGGCGGCAAGGCCGACGGCGACAGCCTCATCGCGGCGGCCAAGGGCATGAAGTGGGAGAGCCCGCGCGGGCCGATCTCGATCGATCCCGAAACGCGCGACATCGTGCAGACGGTGTACATCCGGCGCGTGGAAAAGGTCGGCGGCGAGCTGCAGAACGTCGAGTTCGACAAGGTGGAAAACGTCAAGGACCCGGTCAAGGCGCGGATGAAGTAGGCCACGGGGCGCGCCTCGCCCTGGTCAGGAACCGCAATCGGCCGTGCTTGTTTCGTTGTTCGGCGTCGTGTTCGACGGCTTCGCCTACGGGATGCTGCTGTTCGTCCTGTCGGTGGGGCTGTCGGTCACGCTCGGCATGATGAACTTCGTCAACCTCGCGCACTGCAGCTTCGCCATGCTGGGCGGCTACGTCGCGGTGTCGTTGATGAACTCGCTGGGCTGGCCGTTCTTCGCCACGCTGCCGGTCGCGTTTGTCGCCGCCGCGGTGGTGAGCGTCGCGCTCGAGCGCACGCTCTACCGGCGCCTGTACCGCGCGAGCGACCTGGACCAATGCCTGCTCACGATCGGGATCGTCTTCGTTTCGATCGCCGCGGCGGCCTACGTGTTCGGGACCATCCAGCAGCCGGTGCAACTGCCCGGATACCTGCGCGGCTCGGTTGAATTGCTGGGCATACGCTTCGCCGTGTACCGGCTGTTCCTGGTGGGCGCGGGGCTCGGCATCGCGCTCGTGCTCGTGACCTCGGTCGAGCTCACGCGCTTCGGCGCGCGGGTTAGGGCGTCCGTGGACAACCAGCGCATGGCGCGGGGCCTGGGGATCAACGTCGAGGCGACCTTCGCGATCACCTTCGCGCTGGGGAGCGGGCTCGCCGGCCTGGGCGGCGCGCTCGCCATCGAGATCGTCGGCCTGGATCCCGGATTCGCGTTCGCATACCTGATCTACGTGCTGATCGTCGTCTCCGTGGGCGGGCTGGGCTCGATACGCGGATCGCTCGTGGCGGCGATCCTGCTCGGGATCAGCGATTCGGCCGGGAAGTACTACGTGCCGCAGCTCGGCGCCTTTCTCATCTATCTCGTCATGGTCGGGCTGCTGATGTGGCGGCCCGCGGGACTGTTCGGGAAGCGCTGAGCGATGCAGGCCGCCTCCGACGCCACCGCCGCGCGCTACCTCCATTTCGAGGAGCAGGTCCGGTGGCGCTGGACGGAAACCGCGTTCTGGGTGGCCACGCTGCTGCCCTTCCTGCTGTTCAAGTCGTATCTCTCGCTGGCGAGCCAGGTCGCGATCACCGGGCTGTTCGCGCTCTCGCTCGACCTCATCCTGGGCTATGCGGGGATCGTCTCGCTCGGGCACGCCGCCTTCTTCGGACTGGGCGCGTACGCGGCCGGCCTGATCGCGAAGCACGGTTGGGGCGAGCCATTGTCGGGCCTCGTCATCGCCGCCGCATTCGCGGGCGTGGTTGGCTACGCCGCGAGCTTCATCATCTCGCGCTTCCGCCATCTGACGCTGATCATGATCACGCTCGGCCTGGGCCTGCTGCTCTACGAGGCCGCGAACAGCGCCTCGTGGCTGACCGGCGGCGCCGACGGCCTGCAGGGCATGCGCATGTGGCCGCTGCTGGGGTATTTCAAGTTCGACCTCTACGGGGTCACGGCCTACAGCTATTCGCTCGCCGTGCTGTTCCTCGTGTTCCTGGCGGCGCGGCGCCTGATTCATTCGCCCTTCGGGCTTTCGCTGCGCGGCATCCGCGAGAACCCGGTGCGCATGCCCGCCATCGGGGCACCCAGCCGCGCGCGCATCAGGAAGATCTACACCATCTCAGCCGTGATCGCCGGCGCGGCCGGCGCGCTGCTCGCGCAGACCACTTCGACCGTATCGCTGGAGGTGCTCGGCTTCCAGCGCTCGGCGGACGTGCTGGTGATACTGATCCTCGGCGGCGCCGGAAGGCTCTACGGCGGCATCCTGGGCGCGATCATCTACATGGTCGCGCGCGATCAGTTCTCCGGAGTGAATCCGCAGTACTGGTATTTCTGGATCGGCCTGCTGCTCATCGCGGTGGTCATGCTGCTGCCCAACGGCATCCTCGGCGGGCTCGCGCGATGGACGTCGCGATGGACGCCGTCGAAGCGGCGCGCTGCGCCGTGAGCGCGCCGGCCCTGGCCACGCGCGGGCTGCAGAAGCGCTTCGGCTCCCTGGTCGTGGCGCGGGACATCGAGTTCGCCCTGCCGCAGGGCGCGCGCCACGCGCTGGTCGGACCGAACGGCGCCGGCAAGACCACGCTCATCAACCTGATCACCGGCATGGTGCAGCCCGACGAAGGCCGGATATTCCTCGGCGAGGCCGAAATCACGTCATCCCTGCCCGAAGAGCGCGTCAAGCGCGGCCTGGTGCGCACTTTCCAGATCAACGCGCTGTTCCCCCACCTGAGCGCGCTGGAGGCCGTGACCCTGGCCGTGTGCGAGCGCCGCGGAGAGGGCGGCGACTGGTGGCGGCGGCTGCCCGCGCTGCACGACGAGATCGACGAGGCCTACGACATTCTGCGCTCGCTCATGCTCGGCGATCACTGCCACCGGCTGACGCGCGAGCTCGCGTACGGCCAGCAGAGGCTGCTCGAGATCGCGCTCGCGCTCGCCACGAAGCCCAAGGTGCTGCTGCTCGACGAGCCCGCGGCGGGCGTCCCCCGGGAGGAGAGCGCCGAGCTGTTCACCGCGATTTCCAGCCTGTCGCAGCACATCAGCGTGCTGTTCATCGAGCACGACATGGACATCGTGTTCCGCTTCGCGAGCCGCATCATCGTGATGGTCGGCGGCCGCATCCTCGTCGAAGGCACGCCCGGCGAAATCGCGGCCGACGAGCGCGTTCGCGAGGTCTATCTCGGAAGACGCGGCCATGGCTGAGACCCTGCTCGCGCTCGAGGGCGTGCGCGCCGGGTACGGCGATTCGGTCGTCCTGGACGGAGTCTCGCTCGAGGTCGCGGAGCACGAGAGCCTCGCCGTGCTGGGACGCAACGGCGTGGGCAAGAGCACGCTGCTGCTCACCATCATGGGCTATACGCAGGTGAGCCGCGGCGCCATCTTCTGGCGCGGGCAGGACATCACCCGCCTCGCGCCGCACCTGCGGCCCCGCCTGGGGCTGGGCTGGGTGGCGCAGGAGCGCGAGATCTTTCCGTCGCTGTCGGTGGAGGAGAACCTGACGGTCGCTGCGCGGCCCGGCCGGTGGAATCTCAAGGCGGTGTACGCGCTCTTTCGCAACTTGCCGAGCGCAAAAGCGCCAAGGGCAACCACCTCTCGGGCGGCGAGCAGCAGATGCTCGCGGTGGGGCGCTCGCTGATGATCAATCCGTCGCTGCTGCTGCTCGACGAGCCCCTCGAGGGGCTGGCGCCCATCATCGTCGAGGAGCTGACCCGGGCGATCTCGCGCATGACGGCCGAGGAGGGGACCACGCTTCTCCTGGTCGAGCAGCACGCCGACATCGCGCTCGGGCTGACGGAACAGGCGCTGGTGCTCGAGCGCGGCAGCGTCGTCCATCGCTCGCCCTCGCGCGAGCTGCTGGGCGATGCCGCGCTGCTCGACCGGTATATCGGGTTGAAGCTCTCGGGGTCGGAAGTCGCCGGCTCGACGTGATACGCGCGACCCCCGGCGTGCGGGATCAGCGCGGAATGAGCGGAATCAGCAGGTGCGAGTCGTACTTGCCCCCGGTGTGAATGACGTGCACGCCGGCGTTGATCGTCCTGGGATGCCCCGCGCGCACGATCCAGTGCGCGTACTTGTAGATGTCGCTGCCCTGCACCACCACGCGCAGTGTCTCGCCCTTGGCGAAGCGGGTGCCGGAGGGCCAGATCTCGATCTCGACCGGCACCGGGACCCCCGGCTTGAGCTTCAGTTGGCGCTGGTGCAGCAGCCACGGCTGGTGGGGCTTGGAGCGTTTCCTGTCCAGCTCGCGGTGCGAGACGCGCAGCCAGCCCATCGCAACCGGGCCGTCCTCCAGCGCACTGAAAGCCGCGAGCGGAACGTACTTGCCCCTCCGGTCGAACTTCTGGACGGCGATGAACAGGTCCATGTCGTCGGCACCGATCGCCTCGACCCAGAGCCGCAGCTTCATGTGCCCCGTGAGTTCGGTCGCCTCGGGGAAAACGTAGTCGAACTGCGCCCGATCCTCGCGGTAGGCGGCGGGGGCGCGTGACTCGTCTCCCGGCGCGTCGTACTGGACCCGGGAGACGGCCCGCACCGGCGCCGTTGCGAGCGACCCGCTGCGCGCGTCCAGGAAGAGCTGCCGGTACCGGGTGCGCGCCAACGGCCATTCGGCCTCGTTCCTGAACTTGCCCGCGTAGTAGCCCTCGCGCACCTCGAGCCGGACCTTGGGCCAGCGCGGCACCGCGTTGGCCACCCCCTTGAGGAAATGGTCGAAGAAGGCCCTCTGCCGCTCGACGCTGCCGGGCTGATGGAAATACTCCCACTTTTTCCGGCCGTGGATCTCCAGCCACTTGTGCTTGGACGCGATGGCCTTGTACGCCTCCAGCGTTCCGCGCAGGTGCAGACCGTGGTCCCCCCAGCCGGCCACGACGTAGGCCGGCACGTCGATCTTCGAGAAGTCGGCCACCTTGGTGGCCCAGTATTCGTCGAACAGGGGGTGTTGCTTCATCATGGCCAGCACGTCTTCCACCCGGTTCTGGGAATAGGAGATCGATTTCTGCCAGATGGGCGAGAACGCCGTTTCGGGCATGCCTCCGTGAAAGGAAAACTCCCGGTACATGTCGCTCAAGCCTTCCCAGGGATTGATCGCCGCCAGGTGCGGCGGCTGCGTCGCGGCGATCTGCCACTGGGCGATCGCGAGGTAGGAGACGCCCGTCATCCCGACCTTGCCGGTGCACCACTCCTGCGCGGCCGCCCATTCGATGAAGTCGTAGCCGTCCCTGCCTTCGTCGTGGGACCAGTAGGTCGCGTCTCCCTCGGAGCCCCAGACGCCCCGCACGTCGACGTGGATCACCGCGTAGCCTCGCGGCACCCAGTAGAGCGGGTCGGGGCCCTCGAACATGGTGTAGCTGGAAATCCACTTCTTGTCGACGCCCGCGAACTTGAGGAAGTACTCGTACTGGAAGGGCCGGTGCTTGCCGTAGGGGCTCCACGCGACCAGCGCCGGGACTTTCTGCTTCCCCGCCGGGCGATGCACGTCGACGTAGATCTTCACTCCGTCGCGCATCGGCACGGCCACGTCGCGCTCGACGATCATGCCCTTCACCCGGCTGACCCGGTATCCGAGGCCCGGGTACTTGTGCCGGGTGGGCGGAACCCCCGGCCGGTAGATCATGTTGAATGGCGGCTTGGCCATGCGTTTTCCCTTCTTCGATTCGTTTCCGGTGATCTCTAAAATCGTCATTCCCGCGAAACCTGTCCCCGCTTTCGCGGGGACAGGTTTCGCGGGAATGACGTCAATTGGGGCTTCCTTATCGCAAAGCAGTTCGGTCGATCTTGCCCAGCACGTTTCGGGGCAGGGCATCGACGAACTCGACGAGCTTCGGCCGCTTGTAGCGCGGCAGCTCGCTGCTCTCCAGGCAGTAGCGGTCCACTTCTTCCGCGGTCAGCTCGGGCGCGCGGCGGACGACGAGCGCCTTGACGACCTGGCCCCATTTCTCGTGCGGTACGCCGCAGACGGCGACATCGGCCACCAGCGGATGCTTGGACAGGAAGAACTCGATCTCCTGCGGATAGATGTTCTCCCCGCCGCTGATGATCACGTTGTCGATCCGGTCGACGGGGTAGATGTAGCCTTCGGCGTCGACCCTCACGATGTCGCGCGCGTACTGCCAGCCGTCGCGGGCGCGCAGCCGCTCCGATGGCGTGCAGTAGTATTCGGTGATGCTCTGGGGGCCGCGGTTGATCAGCTGTCCCTCGCCGGGGGCGGCGATCAACTGATCGGGCTTCGTCTCCACGCCGTCGCTCGCCTGGATGACGCGCACGTCCTGGAAATAGGAGGGCTTGCCGATGCTCTCCCACTTCTCCTCAGGCTCCAGGCCTGTATGGCAGTTGGTGATGGCGGTGCAACTCTCGGTGGTGCCGTAGGTGTTGAGCACCTCGCAGCCCAGGGCGTCGCGGACGCGGTGCAGCAGCGTCTTGGGGAGCGCCGAACCGCCGCTGCGGAACAGGCGCAGCGAAGAGGTGTCGAGCTCGCCCAGTTGCCGCTTGGCTTCGGCGAGCTGGTACATCTGCGTGGGCACCGCGAAGGATTCGGTGACCTTGTGCTTCGCGATCAGCCGCAGCGCCTTCTTCGCCTCGTACTCGCCGATCATCACCTGGGCGGCGCCGATGAAGACGTAGGCGACGAAGAAATTCGTCGCCGCGCCGATCACCACCGGGGCGAGGCTCATCCCCACGTGGCCCCGGTCCAGTCCCATTTCCAGGCAGTATTGAATCGCGGTGAGGATCTGCGTCTCGTTGGTGAAGGCGGCGCCTTTCGGCCTGCCGGTCGTTCCGGAGGTATGAATGACGTTGCACAGGTCGGTTCCCCTGATATCGACCGGCGGCGGCTCCGTCGCGGGAAAGCCCGCGCAATCGGCGTAGCTCAATGCGCCGGCCGGGGCCGGCTCGCCCACGCAGATGAAGCTGCAGGATGCCGCGTCCTTCATGATCTCCGCGGCCGCGGCCGCGAACTCGGCGTTGAACAGCAGCGCCTTCAGACCCTCCTGGCGCACCGCGTAACCGATCGAGGTCGCGGAGAGGCGGTAGTTCAGGCAGGAGGAAACCGCGCCGAGCTTCTGGCAGGCCAGGAAGCCGATGGCGAACTCGGCGCAGTTGTACAGCAGCAGCCCGACCCCGTCGCCCTTGCCCACGCCGAGGTGGACAAGGTAACGGGCGAGACGGTTGACGCTCGCGTCCAGATCGCCGTAGGTGGTGCTGCGCTCGCCGTAGATGACCGCCGTTCGATCGGGCCACCTGGAAACGCTGCCCGCGAAGTTGTCCCGCAATGTGCCCAGCATGTGCTCGCCCCTCCACTCTGGAATCGCGCTACGGATAACCTATAATCAACCGCAACTCAAGAGCATAATCTCACGCAGAGAGCTTATTCAATATCCGGCACCGGACCGGCGCTATCCTGTGCGGGATAGTCCAGCGCCGCCACTCAGGCTTCCGCGAGAAGAAGCCGCCGGGACGACGCAGGAGGAGGGACATCGGGGTGCTGGTCGAGCAGATCATCAACGGCATCGTTCTGGGGAGCATGTACGCCCTCATCGCGCAGGGCTACACGCTGGTCTTCGGCGTCCTGGACAAGCTCAACTTCGCCCACAGCGAAATCTTCATGCTGGGCGGATTCATCGCGGTGGCGAGCGTGGCGCTCGGCGCTCCGCTGGCGCTTGCGTTCCTGATCACGATCGGGATCTCGGGACTGATCGGATTGGTCGTCGAGCTGGTGGGCTTCAGGAAATTCCGCTCGCGCGACGCGCACATCACCGCCGCGTTGAGCTCGTTCGCCATCGGCCTGGTGATCATCGACCTCACCCAGAAGGCCTGGGGGACGGAGTCGGTGGCGATCGCGCTCCCCGACGGGCTGCGCATCGCAAGCATCGAGATCCTGGGCATCCGCATCGTGCTGGTGAAGCTGGCGATCCTCGCGCTTTCGCTCGCGCTGATGCTCGTCCTTCACCTGGTGGTCGTGCGTACCGGGCTGGGTCGCAGCATCCGGGCGGTTGCGGAGTCGCCCGCCGACGCGGCCCTGTACGGGATCAACGTCACGCGCGTGACCCAGCTCGTGTTCTTCATCGCCTCGGCCCTGGCCGGCGTGGCGGGCATGGCCCTCACCGTTCGCACGGGCTATGCCAACACGGAAACGGGCTTCAGTTTCGGGCTCAAGGCGCTCGCCATCATGGCGATCGGCGGCATGGGCGACCTGCGCGGCGCCTTCCTCGGGGGCCTGCTGGTGGGCGTGCTCGAGGCGCTCGCCTTCCAGTGGGAGATCGGGCAGCTCGCCGACGTCGCGGTTTGGGTGTTCATGATCTGCGTTCTGCTGGTGCGGCCGGCGGGACTGTTCGGCACCGCCGGCTCCCGGGATACGCGCGCGTGATCCAGGACTACGTCATCTTCACCGGCGTGAACATCCTGCTCGCGTGGAGCGTGTACATCATCCTGATGTCGGGCAGCCTGTCCTTCGCCAACGGCGCCTTCATGCTGATCGGCGCCTACGTGTCGGGCGTCCTGACCGTCAAGCTCGGCGCGCCGCTGCTCGTCGCGGCGCCGATCGCGGGGCTGGCCACGTTCGCGTTCGGCGTGCTGGTCGGCTTTCCCGCGCTGCGAACGCGCGGCATCTACCTCATCCTGGTCACCGTGGGCATCGCCGTCTCG
>Ga0209726_10001306_pt1 | contig 41066 bp, 42 predicted proteins | sample Subgrocontami54m_FD_187453 | JGI IMG/M metagenome (GOLD analysis project Ga0209726, IMG submission 187453) | Subsurface groundwater microbial communities from S. Glens Falls, New York, USA - GMW46 contaminated, 5.4 m (SPAdes) (version 3) | ecosystem: Environmental > Aquatic > Deep subsurface >...
TACCGCAGCCGGCGCGCCAGCACCCCGCCCTCAAACCCCAGGCTGCGCAAGTAGAGCGGCAGAAACTCCCAGTTGCCGAAATGCGGGCCGACGGCGATCACGCCGTTGCCCTGGGCGAGTGCGGCGCGCACGTGCTCGATCCCTTCGCAGGTGATGAGATTTTGGATGTCACGCATCGACAGCTTGGGCAGGACGAGCCACTCCATCGCGGTCTGCCCCAGATTGACGAACACGCCCTTCGCCACGCGCGCCCGCTGGGCAGAGGTCAGCGAATCGCCCAGCGCATAGGCGAGGTGGGTCATGGCCAGTTGGCGCTGGCCCCGGCACAGATGGTAGGCGAGCGCGCCCAGGGCGCGACCGAGCGCCTGCGCAACCCGCCAGGGCAACAGATGGATTAACGCGCGCAACCCGCGAAACCCCAAGTACATGAGACGACGACGGATGGGATGCTTCATTGACACAAACGAGTATCTTACGCTCTCAAGCCAGCAGCGTCAAGATCAGGAAGGCCCCTTACGGAGGAAACGCGTCCCCGGGGCGGACGACCACCTGCTGCGTGCCGCGCTGGAGGACCAGGCTGTCCTGGCGAATCTCCGCGATCTGCCAGTCAACCACCGAGTCGCCCACGCCGACTTCCCGGTCGCCCACCACCGCCAGCGGACGGTTGGCGTCCCACAAAATCCCCAACAGGACGGGCGAAGCGCCCTGCCGCTCGCCGGCGCGGGGACCGAACGTGAACGGGTCCCGCAGCTCCTCGGCGCGCGCAGCCGGACACGGCCCTGTTCCGCCGAGAGCGATCAGGCCCAACGCGACGAGCAGCCGCAGGCAGCGCTCAGCCATTGGGCGGGGTCCCGGCCACGTACAGCGATAATTGGATGGCCGCCTGCAGGACAGCACCCAGCGGATCATCGATGCGCATCTCCACGCGCTCAAGACCCATGACGATCGGGAACCGTTCGTGCATCAGCCGGTCGATGGTGCGCAGCACCGTATGGTAGCGCCCTCCCACCGTGACGGTGACAGGCAGCCGGTAGCAGCGCCGCCCTTCGAGCATCAGCGGACCCTCTCCGTCCTGCACCGGTTCCAGGTTGCCCTGGTCGAGATTGATCAGCTTGAGCTCTCCGCTCTTGACCGTCTCCACTACGGTATTGAGGAGCAGCGGGAGTTGGGAGGGCTCTGGCAATCGGCGACGCAACTCGGCCAGCTGCTGCCCGCGCGCCGCCAGCCAGTCGGCAACCGTGGCTTCGGGCGCGATGATCGCCTCCGCGTGCTTGATTGCTGTCCGCAGGCGCTTCTGCTCTCGTTGATCCTTCCCGTAGGCCTGGTACGCGGGCGCATAGCCATAGTGCCAGCTGGCCAGGAGCGCGACGAAGAGGCCCGCCGCGAGCGCGGTTTCGACAACCTGTCGATCAACTATCCGGCGCGGACTTATGGGATTTGGCATGCCAGCGAAAACTCCACCACGCTTCCATCGGCCTGGAGGCGCCGGGTTGACTGCAATTGGACGTCGCGGCAGAGCGCCGCCTGTTCAACCTCCAACGTGAACGACTGGATCGCCGCCTCGGGCGCCCGTTCCCTGGCCTGTGCTTCGCCCGTCATGACGGCGCGGCGGTCCGGATCGACGGTCAGCGAGCGCAGCCGCAGCGCATTGGGAAACTCCAGCGCGAGCCGGCGAAACCACTCAGGCGGCAGGCTCTCCGTCACGGTCAATCGCTGCGCAAGACCGCGATGAGCCTCCACCGCCTCCTGAAGTGCTGTGACCGGCTGCAAGCCTTCCCACCGCACGGTCAGCGCCTGCACCTCGCGCGCCAGCGACCGGTGGCGCCAATTCCACCATCCGGTCGCGCCCAAGACCACGAGGAGCAGTGCCAACTGCGCGCGCCAGAGCCAGCCGGTCCCTTGGGCGACGACTGCGCGCCGCTTGGCTTCCACCGGCTGCAGATCCAGGTCCGATGGCAGGGGGGTGAGTGCCAATCCGCATGCTACCGCAACGTCCGGCCGCGCCTCGTTGAGCCAGGGCTGACAATCCAAGCACGCCACGGGCAGCGCGAGCTGTGCGGCCATCCACTGTTGCGCTCCGGGCAGCCGGGCTCCCTCGCCGCTGATCAGCAGGCGGGTAGGTGCCGGCATGGCGACCGCCTGGGTGCCGTAGGCCATCGTGCGCCGCATCTCATTGACAAGCTGCTCGAGCACCGGCTGCAGCATGGCGAGATAGGTTGTCAGGGGAAGCGGGCCCATCCCGCCCTGATCCGCCGCAGGAGAGAGGCCGGCGGTGCGCAATGCGGCTTCAGCCTGCTCCTGAGTCAGCGACAGCGCCCCGGTGCCGAGCGACACCTGTCCCATAAGCGCGTCGGCGAGGTGCATGGTGCCCAACGTCACGTCGCGGGCATAGACGACCTCTTCCTGATGGATCAACGCCATGGTGGTACGATCGTCGCCGACGTCCACCAGCATCATCGGATCCGGCGAGAGCAGGGTGAGCGCGCGGGCCGCCTGCAGGAGGGCGAGCGCCTTCGGCAGGACCGCCTGCGGCGCCCAGCCGAGCTCCCAGAGCGGGCGCAACTCCCGATGGAGCGCCTGGGATTCGCACGCCGCCAGCAACAATTCGCACTCCAGCCCGCCGTCCACCGGCTGCTGCGTCCGCACCATATAGCGGTAGGATGCGTGCTGTACCTCGAAGGGCAGCAGCGACGGTAGCTGTTGGCGAATCGTGTCGGAGATGCGCGCCGCTTCCGTCGCCCGGATGGCGCACCGGCGAACCGTGCTGTCCGAGGCCGCCAGTACCAGGCGGGCTCGAAAGCGCGCGCGGCGCAGCGGAGCCAACAACACGGCCAACCTCTCGCGGAGCGCCTCGGCGCGCGGATCGGCCGGGCGCGCCACGGTCGCGTACCGCCATTCGGCCGGCTTGCCGTTGGAGGAAACCTGCCACGCCGCTCTCAGCGTGCGAGCCCCGATGTCGAGGCCGACCTGAATCGGCTGAAGGTTCATGTCAGGGCACGCGAATGGTGGCTGATGAGCTCATCGTCTGTTGCGCTTGCCCCTGGTCGAAGAGGCCGTTGCCGGTCTGTGCCGTGAGACTGATCTCAACCTGGCGGATGGGCGCGGATGGACATCCGGTCCCGATGGGCGCGATCACCGCGCCAGTCGTGCCATAGTATACAAACAGCGTCCCACTTGGAGCAATGGTAATACCATTCCCTGCTGCATCATACGGAATGGTGTCAAATGAAGCCGGGTTCGAGGGAGGCGGGCCGCAGGACGCGCCGCCGATCACCCCGCGCCGGATGGTCGAGCTGCCGCCATCCCGCCAGATGACGACGTACAGGCCATCGGAGGTTCGGTAGCCGACGCGGCTGGCCTCGACGAGCCACACCGCGCCTCCGGTCGCACTGGCGTCTCGGCGCACGGCAGACCGCAGGCCGCGGATGATCGTCTGCCCGGTGAGCGCTGAGTCGGAAAACCCTCCCTCAATGAGCTGATGCATCACGTCGGCCGCCGCCTGGTTAACCGCCATCGCGCGCGGCAGAAAGACCATCGTGCGCACCCCGTGTGCCGCCAGCGGAACCGCCAGCGCGAAGAGGATCCCGCTCACCGCGATGGCGATGACGATTTCAACAAGGGTGAAGCCCGGGCGCCGCATCACAATCCATAGCGGACGTACTTCGTCCGGTATGTCACCAGCGTGGCCGCCGGCTCGCTCGATCCGGTTTTCGTCACGCGCAGCTCGATCCGCTTGATGCCGTTGCGCGGGTTGGTCGGTGAGGCGCAGTTGGAGGTGCAGTCGAGCGCCTGGCACTGCACGATGCGCGTCAGCGCATACGGGTAGCCGACCCAATAGTTGTTGATCGGCGGCGGGCTGACGGCGGTGAGTGCCAGGTCCGGATGGCAGAAGCCATTGCTGTTATCGAGGCCTCCGGCGCTGTCAAAGCTGTCCAGTCGCTCCATCTCCCGACGCGCCAGGCTCATGCCCACGGCATAGTCGCGCGACCGGATCGCGCCGGCCAGATGCTCGACCAGCAGCCGGGCCGCTGGCACGCCGATTAGCATTGCCAGGCTGATGGCGATGATCAGCTCGATCAAGGTGAACCCCGTTGCGCGCCTGGCCGGACTCATGGCTGCTGGACCGGAATCTCGTGATAGCCGGGGCGTTGGTCGCCTACCGGCGCCGGAGCCGCCCGCTGCAATCCCGCATCGGACAGGATACTGCCGACCTCGGAGAAGTTCGTCACTGTCAGGTCGTCATCATTCAACCGGTACTCCGCCTGCAGCCTGCGCGAGACGACGAACGGCAAGGGGGCTGCGCGCACCTCTCCCGTGGATTTCACCGTGAAGTTCGCGGAGGACTCGGTCGGGCTCGCGGGAAGAAACCGCACCGTGCGGACGGACAGATCCGTCATGAGGAACCGGATCTGGATCCAGTCTTTGTTGGTCATCAATAAGGACGGGGGCGCGGACTCGGTGGTGCGGCGGGAAAACCAAATCCGGTTTGAGCCTTCTGTCGTCGGAGCGATTGTTTGGTTCACATCAATACTGCCTCCGGAGGGGGTACCCGTGCAGGAATTGTAATCCGCCCCGGTCCCCATCAGGTCCAGCCGGTACACCAGCTCGCCGTTATTCGGCTGCCATGAGATCTCCACGAAATCGATGACGACTGGCAACCCCGGGGGGAGCGGATCCGGCGGCACCGGGGTGGTGCTGGCGGTCAACAGCACGTTGCGCAGCGTCCAGCCTTGAAGCCGTTGGCGATTCGAGGCGCCTCCGCAAATGCTGGCACTCTGCCACCCTGCCGGGATCATGGCCGCCAACAGGAAGTCGGCGGCTCGACCGGTGAGGAGAAACACATCGTCATCGGCCAGCCCGGCCGCGCCTTGATCGCCGGGCACAACATCGTAGGTCCCCAGCCGGATGTTGTTGCCGTCTACGGTGACGCCGCCCGGCCCATCGTAGCGGAAGTCGAAGATCGCCTGCATGACGCCGGCCTGAGCGAGGTAGATCGCGCGGGTCTGATTCTGGCGCAGACTGACGACACGGAGGTGTTCGGTGAGGAAGCGTGTGATGCCGACCGCGGTGATCAGCGCGAGGCTGATCAAGATAATCAAGCCGGCGAGGAGCCAGCCGTCACGCGAGCGGGCGAAAGGATCGCCGATCGAGGGCCGCACTTATGGACAGTTATCCCCGGCGGTTGCGCTGAAGAACGTGCCGTTCGTCGAAGAGTAGTCGCACACGCGCGTGAGGGCACCCGATCCGGACGGAGCGGTAAACGTGTATTCGGCCGCACCGGTCTGCGACCAGTTGGCGTCAACGACGCCGCCGGCAATGATCAGCTCAAAGCATGGATCGGCCGCGGCGCACGCCGCCGGAAAGCTGCCGGGCTGCGTCCCGCCGGGGTTGCTCGCTCCCCATGTGGCTTCAAGATTGGGAGGGAATGTGCCGCTGCCTTGCCCGCTCGTCAGCACCTGGTTGCGGGACGCCACGAGCAGAATGCCCGAGCGCACTGACGACACCATGCCGACGCTCTGCGCGTTGAAGGCCTGGGAGCGGATATCGATGAAGCGGGGGATGGCGATAGCGGCAAGGATTCCAATAATGGAAATCACGATGACGAGTTCGATCAGCGTAAACGCCCGCTCGCGGCACCGCCTCATCCTACCTCCCCTGTTTGAACACTTGTACCAGGTCCCACATCGGCATCAAGACCGCGCTGGCCATGACCAGAACGCCCAATCCTACCACAATCAGCAGGACCGGTTCAATACAGGTGATGAGCCGCTTCACGACATAGGCGGTCTGTTGGTCGTAATAGTCCGATACGCTGTGGAGCAACTCATCCATCCGGCCGGTCTCCTCGCCCGTGGCGACCATCTGTATCACCACCGGGGGAAAGAGTGCCGCGGCCCGCATCGCCTGGGAAAGCGGCTCGCCGCTTCTGATCCGCCCCCGCACCGCCTCAATCGCCAGGCGGACGCGGCGGTTGGGCACGCTCTCTTCCGCCAGCGCCAGCGTCTCCAGCATCGGCACGCCGCTGCGGACCAGCGCGGCCGTCACCCGGGCGAAGCGCGACATGGCCAGCTCCAGGAACACCGGGCCGAGCACCGGCAGGCGGAGCTGCCATCCATGCCACCGCAAGCGCCCGGCATCAGTCCGGATATAGCTCCACCATGCGAATCCCGTCCCAAGAACACCGAGGAGAAGCAGCCAGCCATACTGAGACAAGAGCTGGCTGAGTCCGATCAGGAGCCGGGTTTGAAGCGGCAGGGTGATGTGAAACGACCGGAACATCTCGGCAAACCGCGGCAGCACAAAGATCGCGGTCACGACGATGGCGATGCCCAGCGTCAGCAGCACGATGAGCGGGTACTGCAGCGCCTCGCGCATGCGGTTGCGCACCTCGATCTCCCACTCGAACAGCCGCGCGAGCTGTGCGAGCGTCTCATCGAGCAGTCCGCCCGCCTCGCCGACGCGCACCAGGCCGAGATAGACCGGGCCAAACGCCCCGGGGTGGCGCGCCAACGCCTGGGAGAGCGTCTTGCCTTCCTGGAGGTCACCGTTGACGCCGCGCAAAATCCGCGCAAGCGCAGGGGACGCCAACTGCTCCTCGAGCGCCTGCAGGCTGGAGAGCAGCGGCACACCGGATTTCTGGAGCACCGCGAGCTGGCGCGTGAGCAGATACGTCTCCTCAAGGCTCACGGTGATGTGGCCGTTGCGCCTCGGCTGCGGCGCCGGCAGCGGGCCCATCAGCGGCCGTCGGGGGGGACGACCCGCTCGATCTCCTCGACCGTCGTGACCCCCTGTTGGATTTTGAGGAAGCCGTCGGCGCGCATGGTGCGCATCCCGTGCTGGCGCGCCAGCGCGTGCAGCGCATCCGAGGAGGCGCGCGAAGTGATCGCCGTCCGCACCGACTCCTCGACGGGCAGCAGCTCGAAGACACCCAGGCGCCCCAGATAGCCGCTCATCCGGCAGGCGCGGCAGCCGCGCCCGTGATAGTCCACCGTCAACTCCGGATAGCGCTCCTGCAGCTCCTTCGAGGGGCGGCGCCCTTCCTGGCATTGGGGGCAGATGCGCCGGACCAATCGCTGCGCGATCACCCCCAGCAGCGTGCTCGAGAGCAGAAACGGCTCGACTCCCATGTCGAGCAGCCGCGCGACCGCGCCCGCCGCGTCGTTGGTGTGCAGCGTCGAGAGCACGAGATGGCCGGTGAGCGCGGCATGGATGGCGATTTCGGCTGTCTCCCGGTCGCGGATCTCGCCCACCATGATGATGTCCGGGTCCTGCCGGAGGATCGAGCGCAGGCCGGCGGCGAAGGTCACGCCCGCTTTGACGTTCACCTGCGTCTGTCGGATGAGCGGCACCCGGTACTCGACCGGGTCCTCGATCGTCATGATGTTCTTGGCCATCGAGTTCACCTGCGCAATCGCCGCGTAGAGGGTGGTGGTCTTGCCCGAACCGGTCGGCCCGGTTACGAGCAGCAGGCCGTGCGGATGCCGCACCAGCGCCTGGCACTGCGCCAGACTGTCGGGGGCGAACCCCAGATCGCTCAGCTGCAACGCCACGGCGGACTGGTCGAGCAGGCGGATGACGACGTTTTCGCCGGCGACCGTCGGATAGGTGGAGATGCGCAGGTCCACGTGCCGCGTCTCGAGGGCGATCCGGATGTGGCCGTCCTGCGGCAGCCGGTGCTCCGTGATATCCAGCTTGGAGAGAATTTTGATGCGCGAGCAGAGCGCCTCGTGCAGGCTGATCGGCAGCAGCTTCATCTCCTGGAGTACGCCGTCGATCCGGAACCGGACCCGCGTGTGTTCGCCGTCCGGCTCCAGGTGGATATCGGAGGCCCGCGTCTCCAGCGCCTCGCTGAAGAGCGCATCGACCAGCTTGATGATGGAGACCTCGTCGGCAACCGCCTCGATCTTGGGAGGCGCGGGGCGCGGCGGCGCGGCTCCGTTGGTCCCGGCGGGGCGCGGCGGCGCCTTCGTGGCGGCGCGCTCCACCACCTGCATGCCGTAGTGGTGCTCGATCGCTTTGCGGATCGCTTCCGGAGTGGCCACGACCGGGTTGATGAGCGGCAGCTTGGTGGCGGCCCGCAGCGCGTCGATGGCGACCGCGTTCCAGGGATCGTCCATGGCCACCGTCAGCGCCCGTTCCACCCGGTACAGCGGGAGCACGCGGTATTGGCGCGCCAGCGCCTCCGGCACCAGCTTGAGCACCTCGGCATCCACCTGATACTCGGAGACGTCCACGCACGCCACGCCGGCCGCTTCGGCTTTCAGCGCGGCCACCTGCGGTTCCGTCAGCGGGTGCGTCCCGTCGGCGAGATCGCGCTCGGCGATGAGCCCCTTGCTCACCGCCAGCTGCAACCAGGGCTCTCGAAAGGAGGCGGGGGTCATCGGGGGCTCGCGTGCAAGAGCTGCTCGATCTTGGCGATGAGATCGACGCCGCTGAACGGCTTGGTGACGTAGGCGTCCGCTCCCACGTCCCGGCTCATCTGCTCATCCTCCGGCCGGCAGCGCGCGGTGAACATGAGGATGGGGATGTGGTGGAACTTGGGGTCGAACTTCAGCATCCGGCAGACTTCCAGGCCGCTCATGCTGGGCAGCATCACATCGAGGATGATGAGCTCGGGGTGCTCTTCCCGCCCCTTCCGCAGCGCTTCCAACCCATCCGCCGCGGTGATCACCTGATAGCCCGACGATTCAAACCGCACCTGGAGCGCGCGGCGCAGCTCGGCGTCGTCATCCACCAGCAGGAGCCGCCGCGATGGGGCGCGGCGCGCCGAGGGCGGCTGATCGAAGAGCGATTGCAGCGCGGCCCGATCGTCGGCCGTGAGGCTCGCGAACTCGATGCCCAGCTTATAGGCGCGATCGCGGCGCTGGGCCCGCTGAAACCAGACCAGCGTCCCGGTTAGCTCCAGGGGTGCGGCGCGACCGGGCAGGGTCAACGAGCAGAACAGCGAGGCGCCGATCGGATACAGGAGGTCGCTGCAGAGGCAGAGGCCGCCCAGACTGACGTTGACGGTCACAGTACGCTGCAGCTGGCTCTCTGGAGGGCCTCCACCACCGCTGGCGGTCGCCGGTCCAAACGAGACGTCAAGCGCAACGTCGTGGCGGGGTTGTCGCCGGAGCTCCGGGGTATGCCCGAGGGGGGCACGATCTGGCGAGGCGTGAGGAGTCACCATCATATCGCCAGGGGGTTATCGGGGTGGCAGGAGGCCTACGGTGAATGGCGGTGCATCTGGCCTTCAAGCCATTCATCGAGGACGTCCCGCTTGAAGCGCCATTGCCCCCCAATCTTCGCGGCAGGCACGCGACCCTCGCGGGTCAGCTTGTAGACCGTCATGACGTGCAGACCCAGATACCGCGCCACCTCGCGCAGCGTCATGATCTGCTCGCCGTTGTGACTGGGTTGACCGCTTGCTTTAGCCATGATTCCATCCACCTTTCACTTCAAGCCTCACATCACTCCGAAGTATGCCTGATCCGCGCAGCGTTCTTCAATACTTTTACGAAATTTTCAGTATTCGCACGCTTGGCAGAGCAACTCAGGAAGGATTTGGAGGAATACGGAGCAAGAACAGGAAGGGCTTACTGATACCGTTGGAGCACCTGATCCCACAGCCCCTTGGCCTTCAGGATCAGCTCGACCGTCTCGCGGACCGCTCCCCGGCCCGCGGGCCGCTGGGTCACGTAGTGACTGGCGGCTTTGACCTCTTGCACGCCGCTTGGGACTGTCACCGCCAAGCCGCAGCGATGGAGGAGGGGCAGCTCCATGAGGTCGTCGCCGATGGCGCACACCTGCTCAGGCTTCACCCGGAACCGCTTGAGCATCCGCTCGTACGCCGGGAGCTTGAGCAGCGCCCCCTGCGCCAGGAAGTCGATGCGCATCTCTTTGGCGCGGCGCTTCAGCAGACGCGACCGGCGGGCGGTAATCACGGCCGACTTCAGGCCGACCCGGTTCCAGAACACCAGGCCGGCCCCGTCCTGCACGTCGAAAAACTTCAGTTCATCGCCGTAATCGGCGTAGACGATGCGGCCGTCCGTCAGCACGCCGTCCACGTCGATCAGCAGCACGCTGACGCGCGAGGCGCGTTGGACCACCTCAGGCGAGGGCGCCGGGTGGATACCCATCACAGCTCATCCGTCTCCCCCGTGACCCGCAAGACCTCATCGATCGTCGTCTCACCCCTCGAGGCCTTTTCCAATCCATTGAGCAGCATGGTCTTCAACTTGCCTGAGGCGCTGGCGCCTTTGTAAAACTGGCTGATGGCCCGATCGAGAATGAACTGCTTGAGCTCATCCGTCAACACGAGCAGCTCGAAGATGCCGGTCCGCCCATGATAGCCAGTGGTATTGCAGGCCGGGCAGCCCTTTCCCTTGCTGAGTGCCGCGGTCGCGCTGTCGGAGGGTGCTGCACCGGTCTCCTGCCTCCATAGCCGGACGAACGTATTCACCGCAACCGGGTCAGGCGCCTTGCATCGAGGACAGAGGAGCCGGACCAGCCGTTGAGCGATCACCCCGGTGACCGATGCCAGAATGAGATGGGGCTCGATCCCCATATCGATGAGGCGGGTGGCCGCTCCCAGCGAGTGGCGCGTGTGCATCGTGGAGAGAACCAGATGCCCCGTGAGGGCCGCGCGAATCGCGATATCGGCGGTCTCCTTATCGCGGATTTCCCCCACGAGAATGACATTGGCATCTTGCCGCAGCACCGCGCGCAACCCCGAGGCGAAGGTGAGCCCCACGGCCGGATTCATCTGCGCCTGATCTACCCCATCGACCTGGTATTCCACCGGATCTTCCAGCGTCACGATTTTGGTATGCGGCGAGCGCAGCGCATTGATGCTCGCATACAGCGTGGTGGTCTTGCCGCTGCCGGCCGGGCCGGTTACGAGAATCATCCCGTTCGGCCGATGAAGGATCTTCTCATAGGCACCGAAGAGTGCTAACGGGAACCCAATCTGATCGAGCACCAAGAGCGGCGCGGAACGATCCAGGATCCGAACCGCCAGCACATCGCCGAACAGCGTGGGAAACGAGGAGAGCCTCAGGTCCAGCTTGCGGTTGTTCCAGTCGAAATCGATGCGGCCATCCTGCGGTTTGCTGCGCCCAACCATGTCGGTCGCCATATTCGCCTTCACCTTGATCGAACGGATCAACGGATCACGAATGTCTTGGGAGAGGCCGAGCAGTTCGTGAAGCAGCCCGTCAATGCGATAGCGCACCCGGGCGCCGCTCGCGGTCGGCTCAAGATGAATGTCGCTCGCCCGAGCCTGGACGCCATATGACAGAATCAAATCGGCGAGTTTGAGGATAAACGGGCTCTCGGAGGATCCGACTGCGCGCGTCCGTTCGGCTGGCCCTTGGGCGACCTGTAGGTCGTCGTACAATTCTTTGAGCGACCGAGCAGCCATCTGTCCTGTCAGAAACCGGCTTTGAGCAGATCCTGCACGTCCAGCAGCCCGACGGGGCGCCGGCGCGCGTCCACCACGACCAGCTCGTCGATTTGGTGCTCTCGCAACACTCGAAACGCCTCAGCGGCCAGCCGGTCGGGCGCGATCGTTTTCGGATGACGGCCCATCACCTGGCGCACCGGCCGGCTGGTCAGCCCCCCGTTGAGATCCAGATGACGGCGCAGGTCTCCGTCGGTGAAAATCCCCACCAGCCGTCCCCGGGCGTTGACCACGCTCGCGCATCCGGCGCGCGCTTTGGTGATCGCCAGCAGCACCGCTTTCACCTTCGCGGTCTCCCGCACCACCGGGTTCGAACCGCCCGTGCGCATGAGATCGCTGACGCGCAGCAGCAACCGGCGCCCGAGCTGCCCGCCCGGATGCAGCAGCGCAAAGTCGCGTGAGCGGAACCCCTTGCGCTCCGCGACGACCACCGCCAGCGCATCGCCCATCGCCAGCATGGCGGTGGTCGAGGAGGTGGGGGCCAGGTTCATCGAACAGGCTTCCCGGTCGACGCTCACATCGAGGATCACGTCGCTGTGTTTCCCCAGGGTCGAACCGGGTTTGCCGGTCAGCGCGATCAGCCGCAACCCGATCCGCTTGATGACCGGCAGCAGCTGGGTCAGCTCCTCGGTCTCGCCGCTGTTGGAGAGCGCAATCGCCACATCGTCCTTCGTGACGCGTCCCAGATCGCCGTGGATCGCCTCGGCGGGATGAACCCAGTGGCTGGGCGTGCCGGTCGAGGCGAGCGTGGCGGAGATCTTCTGGCCGATGATGCCGGCTTTGCCCATCCCGGTGACGATGACCCTTCCCTTGCAGCCGACCAGCAACTTGATGGCGGCCTCAAACGAACGGCCGATCCGCGGGATGAGGTGCCGGATCGCTTCCGCCTCGATCCGCAACACTTCCTTCGCCCGTCGAATGCTCATGGGCACAGTGCTGCGCGGATCGCCTGCATCTCGTCTAACAACCGCGGCAGATCCGCCAGCTTCAGCATGTTCGGCCCGTCGACCGGCGCACGATCCGGATCCTCGTGCACTTCCAAGAAGACGCCGTCGCAATAGCCGGTCGCCACAGCCGCCCGCACCAGCGTGGGCACGAACTCGCGCTGCCCGCCCGAGGCGTGGCCCAGCCCGCCGGGCAGCTGCACTGAGTGGGTCCCGTCGAAGATCACCGGGCAGCCAAACCCGCTCATCACCTGCAGGCTGCGCATGTCGGAGACCAAGTTGTTGTAGCCGAAGCTGGCTCCCCGCTCGGTCACGAGGACGGCGCGGTTGCCGGTCGAGCGCGCTTTCTCGATGACGTGCCGCATGTCCCACGGCGCCAGGAACTGGCCCTTCTTGATGTTGACCGGCTTGCCGGCGGCGGCGACCGCCTTCACGAAGTCGGTCTGCCGGCAGAGGAAGGCGGGGATCTGCAACACGTCCAACACCTCGGAGGCGGGCTCGACCTCTTCGCGGCAGTGGACGTCGCTGAGCACCGGCAGCCCGAGGGCGCGCTTGACCTTGGCCAGGACCTTGAGCCCCTGCTTGAGCCCGGGACCACGGTGCGACGCGCCCGAGGTGCGGTTGGCCTTGTCGTAGCTGGACTTGACGACGTACGACACGCCCGCACGCTCGCACATGCGCGCCATTCGTTCGGCGTGCGAGAGCAGGTGGCGCTCGCTCTCGATGACGTCGGGCCCGGCGATCAGCACGAGCGGCTGCCCCGGCCCCACCTTCAGGGAACCGATTCGCACGACGGAGGAAGACGCGGTCTTGCTCATAATTTTCTGCCGGCCTTGGCCTTCGGCCTGGCGTTCCGTGGTTTCGACTTCGCCCCCGGCTTCCTCGCCCCGGCGTGCGTGAGGCTGGCGGCGATGAACGCCCGGAAGAGCGGATGCGGCTCCACCGGCCTAGACTTGAACTCCGGGTGGAACTGGCTGGCCACGAACCAGGGGTGATCTTTGAGCTCGACGATCTCGACCAGGTCGCCTTTGGGATAGGTCCCTGAAACCACCAACCCCGCCTGGGTCAACCGGTCCAGGTAGCGGTTGTTGACCTCGTACCGGTGGCGGTGGCGCTCACGAATCTCCGCCTGCTGATAGGCGGCGAACGCCTTGGTGGCGCGCTGCAGACGGCAGATCGAGGCGCCCAGACGCATCGTGCCGCCCATGGCCGTCACCTGCTGCTGCTCCTCGAGCAGGCTGATCACCGGATGCGGCGTCTTGGGGTCGAACTCCGTCGAGTTGGCTCCCTTCAATCCGCAGAGATTGCGCGCGATCTCGATGACGGCGCACTGCATCCCCAGGCAGATGCCGAAGAACGGCGTGCCGCTTTCCCGCGCATAGCGGATCGCGGCCAGCTTGCCCTCGATCCCGCGCGAGCCGAAGCCGCCCGGGATCAGGATGCCCTGTACGTCGCCCAGCACCGCCGCGGCTCCTTCCCGCTCGATCTGCTCGGAGTCGACGCGCTTCACCTGCACCTCGGCGTCATTGGCCAACCCGCCGTGGCGCAGCGCCTCGTAGATCGACTTGTACGCGTCCTGCAGCTGGATGTACTTGCCGACGACCGCGATCATCACGCGGTGCGCGGGCTTGAGCGCGCGCTCCACGACGTTGGACCGCCAGCCGGCCAGATCATGCGCGCCGCAATCCAGATGCAGCATCTGCAGGATCGTCTCATCCAATTTTTGCTGGTTGAAGACCAGCGGCACCTCGTAGACGTCCCGGACGTCGAGCGCCTGGATGACCGCCTCGGGCGCAACGTTGCAAAACTGCGCGATCTTGGCGCGCACCCCTTCGGAGAACGGCTTCTCGGTGCGGCAGAGGAGCACGTCCGCCTGCAGCCCGATCTCGCGCAGCTTGCCCACCGAGTGCTGCGTGGGCTTGGTCTTGAGCTCGTCCGCTGCGCGGATGTAGGGCACCAGGGTCAGGTGGATGTTGATGGCGTTGTCCCGCCCGAGCTCATTGCGCAGCTGGCGGATCGCTTCGAGGAACGGCAGCCCCTCGATGTCGCCGACGGTGCCGCCCACCTCGACGATGACGACGTCGACGTCGGGCGTGGCCACGACGCGCATCGCGCGCTTGATCTCATCGGTGATGTGCGGCACCACCTGCACGGTGCCGCCGAGGTAGTCGCCCTTGCGCTCCTTCATGATGACCGAGTAGTAGATGCGCCCGGCGGTGACGTTGTTGTCCTTTGTCATGGTCTGGCCGGTGAACCGCTCGTAGTGGCCCAGGTCCAGGTCGGTCTCCGCCCCGTCGTCGGTGACGAACACCTCGCCGTGCTGATACGGACTCATCGTGCCGGGATCGACGTTGATGTAGGGGTCGAGCTTCTGGATGGTGATCTTCAACCCGCGGGACTTGAGCAGCAGCCCGATCGAGGCCGAGGCGATGCCCTTGCCGAGGCTGGAGACCACCCCGCCCGTCACGAAAATGTACTTAGCCATGTGCCGCCGCCAGGAGTTGTTCGACCTGCTTCAAGTCGTCTGGCGTATCGACGCCGACGGTGTCGTGCGCCGTCTGCAGCAGCTTGATCCGATACCCGTGCTCGAGCGCCCGGAGCTGCTCCAGCTGCTCCGCCTGCTCAAGCGGGGTGGGTTCCAAGTGCGGAAACTGCAACAGAAAGTGGCGCTGGTAGCCGTAGATCCCCAGGTGCTTCCAGTAGTCCGGGGCGCGCTCCTTCGACCGCGCGAACGGCACCGGCGAACGGGAGAAGTAGAGCGCAAAGCCGTCCTGATCGACGACGACCTTGACGACGTTCGGATTGGCGAGATCCGCCGGGCGCTGCAGCTTCGTCATCAGCGAGGCCATGGGCACCGCGCTGTGCTGCTCAAGAAACGAGGCCAGCTGCCCGACCATCTCCGGCTGGACCAGCGGCTCATCGCCCTGCACATTGATGACGACCGCCGCCTGGTGGGCGCGCGCGACCTCGGCCACGCGGTCAGTACCGCTGCGCGCGGAGACGCTGGTCATCACCGCCTTGCCGCCGAAGCCGGCCACCGCCTGCATGATCCGCTCATCGTCCGTCGCCACCACCACCTCCACGTCCTTGGCGCGCGCCGCCTGCTCGTACACGTGCTGGATCACCGGCCGGCCCTGCAGCAGCGCCAGCGGCTTGCCCGGCAGCCGGGTTGAGCCATAGCGGGCCGGAATCACGACCAAGGCGCCCATCTTATCGCCGGGTCCGCGCCGCGCGACGGCGGATGGGAGACGGCGCCCCCGTCACTGACGCGTTCCGTCCCGTCAACTTGGCGCGCAGCTCTCCGGGCGTGACCACCGCCACGCCCAGCTTGCCGACCACGATGCCGGCGGCGTGGTTCGCGATCCGGGCCGCCTGCTCCATGGTGGCTCCGCTCGCCAGCGCGAGCGTAAAGGCCGCGATCACCGTATCCCCGGCGCCGGCGACGTCGTAGACCTCTTGGGCCACCGTCGGAATCATCGTGCGCCGCCCGCCGTGCTCGAACAGGCACATCCCATCCTCGCCGAGCGTGACGAGCAGCCCCTCGCACTGCAGCTTGCGCACGATCTCCTGTCCGGCTGCGATGACCTCCGCCTCGGTGGCCAGCTCCCGTCCCACCGCCTCGCCCGCTTCGATGCGGTTCGGGGTCAGCGCCGTCACGCGATGGTAGAGGTCGAAATGCTCCAGCTTGGGATCGACGGTGACGATCGTCTTGTGCTTGCGCGCCAGGGGAATGACCGCTTCCAGCAGCCGCCGCGTGATGACCCCCTTGCCGTAATCCTCGATGACGATGGCATCGGTCTCGGCGATGCGCTCGGCGATGGTGCGGATGAGGCGTTGGATCGCCTCGGTCGACAGCGGCTCCGGATGCTCCCGATCGACCCGCACCACCTGCTGCGAATGGGCGATCACCCGCGTCTTGACCGTCGTCGGCCGCTCGGCGATCGCCAGCCCTTTCACGTCGATCTGCCGCGCCTGCAGCTCCTCAAGGAGGACGGTGCCCCACCGGTCCGCGCCGATGGCGCCGACGAGTGCCACCTGGCCGCCGAGCGCGGCGATGTTGTTCGCCACGTTGGCCGCCCCGCCCGGCATCACCGAGTCGCGCTGCACCCAGACAATCGGCACCGGCGCCTCGGGGCTGATGCGGCTCACCCTGCCCCAGATGAACTCATCCAGCATCACATCGCCGACCACGAGGACCCGGGCGCGGGTGAAGCGGGCCAACAATCCCGACAATGAGTGGTTCGCGGTCATAGCTGCTCGATGATGGCGCGGACCAGGAGGGGAATCAGGAGCTCATGGTGCCCGGTCACGTGCACCGCCCGCCCGCCCATCAGCGTCGGGCGCTTGAGCACGTTTTCCGCCGGGCGATAGTGGCGCGTCATGTCGAAATCAAACGCCGTGAAATCCTTGACGGGATGGCCCAGGTTGCGCGCGATGGAGACCGTTTTGAGGAACACCTCGGGCAGGATCACCGCCGAGCCCAGGTTGCCCACCACCGCTCCCGGCCCCAGCGTCGAGACGACCCCCGCCAGCTTCCGGAAGTCGGCCAGCGAGGTTTTGCCGATCGCGGCCCCGTCGGCGCTCGACTGCTGGTGGATAATATCGGTGCCGATCGCCACGTGCACCGTGGCCGGCACGCCCAGCCGGTAGCAGGTGGCCAGCAGGCTGAGCTGCCGATGCGGCAGCCGGCTTGCGGCGATCATGGCTCCCACCGAGTGGCCCAATCCCCAGCCTTTTTTGGCTCCGGCGCGGATCGCGGCGTTGATGCGGCTGTGCGTCTCCTCCGCCATGCCGAAGGAGCCGTCGGCGAGTGCGGCCGCGACGTCCTCGGAGGTGGCCCCCATGAAGGCGAGCTCGAAGTCATGGATCACCCCGGCACCATTCATGGCGATGGCGGTGATCACCTTGCGCTTGATCAGTTCGAGCAGCAGCGGGCTTAAGCCCACCTTGAGGACGTGCGCGCCGAACATCCACAGCACCGTCTTGCGCTGCTGATGAGCCGCCACGATCGCATCAACGACTATCCGGAACTCTTTGACAGCAAGGAAGTTAGGGAGTGATTCGTAATATTCAAGGAAGGAGCCGCCTTTGCGGCATACCCTCGCAAACGCGCTGAAGGTGACCTTACTTTTGCGAGAGCCGGCGGGGTAGGTCTTGAGCTTGGTGAGATCGAGCTGTCGCACCTTAGGATTGTAGCAAAGGCTCTTGAGGGTGTCAACGGCGGCCGCTCGCCTTGCGGCTCCCGGCATTCCCGTCGCACGCTTCGAGGAACTCGCGGGTGGCGCGCAGCAGCGTCATGCGCTCCACACCCAGCAGCAGCCCCATCAGCACCGGACGGGAGGGCTTCAGCCAGGTGGACAGCTCGACATCCGTCGCGGCCATGGCCCCCTCCGCCGGGTCGGCTACCTCGCGAAAGACGCACACGCCGCGGTACTCGCCGAAGCGGCGATCGGCCCATCGAAACCGGATCGCGTTGGGCGGATCCTGCTCGATCTCAAACGTCAGCGTGAGCATCTTCCACAGAATCTTCACGTCCATCTCAATCACCTGCCGGGTCGGTTCCTGCTCGACGTAGCGCACGGCAACGATGCCCGGCGTGATCGTGCCGATGTCCTCGTAGTCGTTGGCCAGCGTCCAGACCGTCTGCCGGTCGCGCGGCGCCTGGAAGCGCACGCCGGCAAAGATGCCGTCCTGTTTGCTGGCCCGCTGCCGCCACCGCACCGGATAGCGGCCCACCTCGGTTTCACGGATGCGCTGCTTGGGCCAGGGCTGCTCGATGAAGGCGGTGTCGATCGTGCCGGCCGCCGCAGGCGCAGCCGCCAGCAGCACGATCAAGGCCAGAGGGACAAGAAAGCGCACGAGACGGGTGAGGGTGTGGGGCTACAGCTTCCCAAGCAGGTGCATGGGCCCGGTAGGCTTGGGCACTCCGCCGGAGGGCTCAAGCGTGACGGCAAACGCCTCAACCGCTCTGGGATCGGCAAGCGGCGGAAGCTTGAGCGTGCCGTTGCCGCGCTCATCCACCGTGAACAACCCGGCAGGCTGCGGATCGTTCCCCGTGATCGCCCACAATTCATACACCTTCCCTTCCGGCGCAATGGGAAGCTTCTTGGTCAGCAACAGACCGGTGCGGCTCGTCGGATTCCACAACAGGCGGCCGCTGGCCTCCGGGCTGGCCGGCAGCCCGCCCAGCTCGATCAGGCGCGCATCCGGCTCGGCCAGCAGCTGGCGAACGGCTTCCTCGCGCGTCAGGTCTGTTTTCAGATCCACGACCATGCCCGTTAAGCGTTCAAGCTCGCGGCCCTTGTTCGATAAGAGGCCGTGTTGCAAGACGATAATGAAGCACGCCGAGACCAGCGCCGTCCCCCAGACCACCCATCCGATCAAGCGTGTCTGGGGCGCGGCGGCAACAGGAGATAGCTCAACGCCGATCTGCTCAAGGAGCCTGGCTTTGATGGTTGGCGGCGGCGTCATCTGCGGGAGCGACCGGGGGAGCAGGGCGAGCGCGTCATGCGTGTCCCGCAGATGCTGCTCACAGAGCGGGCAGCCCGTCTTCAGGTGCCGCTCAAACTCCGTCAGCTCCTCGCCGTCAAGCGCGCCGACCGCGTAGATGTCCGATCGTTCCAACCAGTCCTCGTGGCTCATGATCCTTCAGGTCCCTTCCCGGGCTGCAGCAGGCCTCGCAAACGCAGCAGCCCGTCGCGAATCCGTGTTTTCACCGTGCCCAGCGGCACGCCAAGGCGTGTTGCGATCTCAGACTGCGTCAATCCGTCAAAGTAGGCGAGCTGCAGCGCCGTCCGCTGCGCCTCGGGTAGCTCGGTCAGCACGCCCTGCACCGCCAACTGCTCTCCGAGCGCGATCGACCCGCGCTCGGCCGTCGCCACCTGCTCCAACTGTTCCGGCTCATTCAACAGCGTCACTCGGCTCTCCCGCCGGCCGCGTGCGCGCAGCTTGTCCAGCGCCCGGCTGCGCGTCATGGTGATCAGCCAGGCCTCCGGAGCGCCGCGCTCGCTGGAGTAGGTGCCGGCCTTCTGCCAAACGGAAAGGAACACATCTTGCACCAGCTCTTCGGCATCGGTCTGGACGCGCAGGATCCGCACGGCAAAGGTGAAGACAAGGGAGGCATGGAGATCGTAGAAGTGCGAAAAGGCTTCCCGATCTCCCTGGGTGATCTGACGCAGCAGAGAGACCGAATCCTGGGAGGGCTCAGTCCCCATAAGGTTCCTTCTAACACATTCACGGGTGTGACGCAATCAGAAGTCATGGGACCTCCTCCGCACGCGCTCACCATGACCCTGACTCAGTCCGGCAACTGGAACACCGAATCCGCTGAGGGCAGTCAGCGGTCCTCGGTTATGAAGGCCAGCACGTCAACCGTTTCGTAAATTGAGCCTGCAGCAGCTCGCGAAGCAACTGCTTGACCTCTCCGTCCTCGGTGCGCCGAAGAATCGCCGTGAGCGCGATCAACGCTTCGGAACCGCTTGCGTCTTCAGTGAGCTGTGGCATTTCAGTCTCTCCTTATGTCTGCTCTTCCGCTACACGGACGGGCCGGGTAACGCGTTGGCGATATCGATCGCCCGCTGCAGGTGGGAGGCCAGCAGCTCGGCTGCCCGGTGATAGTCGGTCGACCGTTCCCTGGCAAACCGCTCTCCCATGTGTCCCAGACCCACCTGTCCGATTACCCTGTTCATAACTCCTGATGTTCCAATATCTTCCATCATGATGATCACTCTCATCTTCTCCTCCTGGTTGCCCGCCGCGTTTGCTCTCTACCCCTCTTATCCATATCTACGCCCGCAGCGGGCGGTTTGGATTGGAGAAAAAGCAACTAGGCTGCCTGATCGGCAGCCCAGCGCTTCGCCAATCCACTTTTTAATACAATGTCACGTCGTCGAAATAGATCGTGCCAGTGCCGGGGTAGGCGCGCAGCTGGACCTCGGCGCTGACCGCGCCCGCGGGTGCCTTGATGACGGTTGTCCCCGTGGTCCACTCGCTCGTGCCACTAAACGTGGCTGTATCCGAGGGGGGCAGCCCCGTGTTCGAGCCGGCGGCATTGAGCCAGATGACGCGGATCATCCCAAAGCCGCTGGTCACCCCTTGGGCCTTTTGGGTCACGGTGAGCCCGTAGGACGTGCCGGCCTGCACCGGGATCCGGCTATGGGTGAGCGAGCGGATCAGATTACTGGCAAGTGTCAGCTTCGCCGAACTATGCCGGGCGGTGTCCTGCGTGAGGCGCTCGATCGTGCCGGCAGCCCAGCCGCTCCAATCGGCCTGGCCGGCCTCGAAATGCCCATTCGTCAGGCGGGTGACCGTGACACTGCGCTGCACGGACTGGGTGTTCCCGCTGCGGTCACGGGCGGTCGCAAACAAAATCCGCAGGCCCGGGGGTGTCGCATTGGTGACATTCCACAAGTAGCTATAAGGAGCGGTGGTGTCGTTGGGCATGATTTCGCCAGTCCCATAGAATTCCACGTATGCCACGGCGTCGTTGTCGCTCGCGGTCGCGGCCAGCTGCACCTGTTGCGGGGGGATGATGAACAAGCCGCTGGCCGGACTTGTGAAGGCCACGACCGGCGGAGTGGTATCTTCGTCACTCTCAACCGTAATGACCACAGTGTCGCTACTGGCGCCAAACCACGCTACCCCGTCCTGCACCATCTGCCATTGAAAGTTATACGTGCCCGGTGTCGCAGGTGCGACGACCGTAAAGGTGAACGTCTTCGTCTGGTTGGGGAAGATCACCTCACCCGGGTTCAGTTCCACCCGGTTGCGTCCCCACGTCGTATTATTTTGGGGGTTCCGAGAACCAAGACGGTACCCGCCTGCCGAAGCCCAGATCGACGTACCGGTATTGCGCATGGTGACAGAGACCGTTTGCGCGCTTCCTACGGGCATGATGGCAGGGACATTTTGCGAGACAAACGTGGCTCCATTCTGTGTGGGAACAAGTACGTTTGATCCCGCCAGAGGCAAGTCGCCTCCGCCTCCCCAGGCAATGTTGTGCAGGGCGGGCTGATTGTAGACCCACCAGGTAAATGTCCCTGGCCGCAGGAACGCGAGGTCGGTTTTTCCATCGCCGTCGTAGTCGCCCGGCACAGGGATGTCCATGGAGAGACCCCACTGGATGTTCTGCAGGGTCGCTTGATCCTTGACCCACCACCTCCCGGTGGACGGTCGGAAGACCGCAAAGTCAGCTTTGCCGTCTCCGTCGTAATCGCCGGGGGTTGGAACGTCATTGGGCAGGCCCCAATCCACTTGCTGCAAGACTCCGGACGCGTTGAGCAGTAACCAAATGCCCTGCGCGGAGCGAAAGACGGCCATGTCAGCCTTAGCATCGCCGTCATAGTCAGCCGGTACCGGAATGTCCCCCAGCTGGCCAAACACCACATTGTGCCGCGCCGGCTGGCCGTAGACCCACCACGCCGAGGTGGACGGCCGGAAAATGGCAAAGTCCGCCTTGCCGTCGCCGTCATAATCCGCCGGAACCGGAATATCTCCGCTCTGACCCCAGGCGATATTCTGCCGGGTCGGCTGGTTCATCACGGACCACGTTCCATTCGAGGGTCGGAAGTAGGCGATATCGGTCTTGCCATCCCCGTCATAGTCCCGCGTGACGGGCACGTCGCCTGCTTGGCCCCAATGAGGCAAGAAGCTGCTGCCTCGTATCCACCAGCCGCCATCGGAAGGACGAAAATAGGCAATCTCCGACTTGCGATCCCAGTTGAAATCCACAATGGGCGCTCCTGGCCTGGGAATCAGCGGGCCGAAATAGAGATCGTCAAAAATAAAGTCGCCGCCTCCCTTGTCGGCCCGGAGATAGATGCGCACCTTCGCCGCATCACTCGGAGGAAACATCAAGGGGCTGGCGTGATCGACCCATACGAGCGGGGGAGCGTTCAGCGTCCGCGCAAATGTATCCGTCCTCTTGAGCGTTCCGCCGGCCGAGCGCCATTCAATTTCCACATACGCCGCCCCAGCCGGAAATCCCTCCGGCTTAATGGAGGCAAACGCCTGATAGACCGTCCCGGGTGTAATGGGAATGTAGTCCGCAGTGCGTATATACCTCCCCCCTGCCGTGCTTGGATAAAGAGACACGCCATGCAATCCGCGCCCATTGGATGATACGTACGTATTGGCGCCGAAATACCACCCGGCCTCTCTGGCTTCAAAATCGCCGTTAAGAAGACGGGTGGGACCGGGAATCGGTGCCGGTCCTATGGGCTCCAAGATCAAATCGGGACCCGGATAGAGAAATTGTGCGCCAGCCTGATCGTCCGCCTTTAACGACGCGCCGCGCCCATCGAAGTGAGCAAAACTGTACATCGTCGCATTGGGATCGGTCGAGTGGGCAAAACCAAGGGTGTGCCCCAGCTCATGCGTGGCAACCTCTCCCACATTCGTGGCGTTCCAGAAGGAGCAGGTCCCCCAGCCATTATTGAAAATAATATCCCCTTCAACGACTTGCCTGAAGGGCTCGCCGTTGAACGTTTTTGTGACGGTCGACGCGCAATACCCTCCGATTGCCAGAATGCCCCCGCACCCGGAAGGATTGGTCACTTCACTAAACGGATCATTGAAGATGACCTTGCTGGTCCCGTCGCAAAAGCCATCCGGAGTGGCAGCCGCCAGACCATTCGACCGCAACGCAATCGAAGAATTGGGGACATTCGTCCACGCGGCGAACGCGGCCGTCAGAAGCGCCTGAGAATTGACAAATCCCAGGGTCGTATCGCCTGCGCTATCAATTTTGTATTCCACGGGCAGCCGGTCATCAGGTTGAAACCACCGCACATTGTTAAAAAGTTTAAATCCTGCCACCGTGGCAGCGCCTGATGTGGTCGTTGATCCTCCCGCGGGTGGAACCAGATCAGGCTGGATTCGTTGCAGTGGTTTTTTCAACAGCTTCCGCGCGCGGCCGCGCGCTGCTTGCTTCAGCTTGCCGATCATCTGATCCAACTCCCGCTCATCGCCAGATGCTGAGACAGCCCGCGGCAGCAATTTGCCATCTACTTTCTCAAGCACGACGGCATCCTCGAGCTTGCGGAACGCTTTCTTTCCTTCCACGCTGAACTTGCCCATTGCCATTTGATAGGTGCGCAGGTAACCCTCGCCGTCCTGCTCAAGAAAGGCAATGACCGTTTCTCCTTCCTGATAGCGGGCCTTGCCAAAAATCACCTGCTCATCCTCTGGCGCATCGCCGCCGAGGTCACGGATGAGTAGTTCCTGCTCCGGCAGATCGCCTGCCAGATACTGCTGCACGCGGAGCCTGGTATACGTATAGGTCCGCCGATCGCTGCTGCGACGTCCCGAGCGCACACTGAGCACGTGACCCTGGACGACGATATCAGCTTCTCGAGCCATGTCCTCGTCGGTCATCATGACCATCGTTGTGGCATAACCGGTCGGCACCATGAACCAGCATGTCAGCGCCATGATTCCCGCCATTAGAGTCAGGAGCGATCTAGTTCTCATCGTGGTATCGCCTCCGCCAGGTTCCGGTGCTCGCCATGTAGTTGGTGCGCCGATGCCCGTTGTCTTTGCAAATCTGTTTAGTCATTGGCCAAGAAAAAATCTCTCCTGCGTTATTCGACTTGGAGACATTGCACGTCATCGAAAAACACCGTCCCGCCATAGGCGATCAGCCTCACTTCCACGGACACGGACCCATAAGGAGCAACCAACACCGGGGTCTCATAGCGCGCCCAATCGGCCACTCCCATCACATGGCCGAAAAAGTCCGTTCGCAGCAGCGCGCGATCCCTGGTCCGCCACTTCAGCTCCACCCAGGCTACCGCCGTATGCAGGCGCGTTTTGATCGCCGCGCGAAATTGATAGCGGGCGCCCCCCTGCACGGTCAGTTCAGGATCGGTCACCAAGAGATGCGGCTGGGGGCCGGTGTCCATGATCCGAATCGACCTGCTCCCCGCAAAGGCGGTCTCGGTAACCACGATGGCATCGACCCATCCGCGCCAGCCGATCATGCCGCGCTCAAAACTGCCGTTGGCCATGAGGTTCTCCGAGCGTCTCGCTGCCAGTATTCCCATCTCTGCCCTCCTAATCCCCTACGGTTGTTTGCATGGTATCTGAGCCTTGTTACCTAGAGCTACGCCGGTGGCGAAGCGGTTGGATTGGAGGGGGGAGAAAACAGATCAGGGCCGCCTCACCCGAGGCGGCCCTCAACAGGCGTCTTCGAAACGGTGAACGCGGGGCTACGCGGTTCGCACCAGCTCGCGGTGGCGGAAGCAGGTCACCGTGTGGTCATTGACCATGCCCGCCGCCTGCATGTGGGCGTAGAGAACGGTGGGGCCGAGGAACTTGAATCCGCGCTGTTTGAGATCGGCGGCCCACGTCACGGCTTCCTCGGTGTAGACCGGATAATCTTTGAGCGTCCGCAACCGGTGCCTGATGGGTTTGCCGCCGACCCACGACCACATGTACGTGGCGAAGGTGCCGAACTGTTCTCTCACGTCAAGAAAGCGCTTCGCATTGTGGATCGAGGCCTCAATCTTGGCGCGATTGCGGATGATGCCGGCATCCTTGATCAGCCGGGCGGTGTCCCGCGCGCCGAATAGCGAGACCTTGTGGAAGTCGAACCCGGCAAAGGCGCGCCGGAAGTTCTCCCGCTTGTGCAGTACCGTCCGCCATGACAATCCGGCCTGGAACGCTTCCAGCACCAGCAGCTCGTAGATCTTGCGGTCTTCGCGCACCGGCACGCCCCACTCCCGATCGTGGTAGGCCAGGTAGAGCGGATCGTCGAAGGTGGGCCAAGGACAGCGCGGCTGTTGCCTGTCCGGGCGCTTATTTATACCGGGGTGCATTGATGAGATGACGGAAGGGCTGCTGTCAGCTGGATCCGACGCCGAATTCGATCGGGACGACGACGGCTTTCGACGGATCCTGAAATGAGGGGGGAAACGGCGGGAACGGGCTAGAAGCCTGGACGAGTTGCAGGGCGATGGCGCAGAGCTGCGGAGAAGCCGTGGAGCGCTCCGGCATGACGGCCGCCGATTGCAGACGGCCGTTTTTGCCGATGATGAATCCCACGTAAACCAGGCCCGCCGATAAGCCTTGGGTGGGCGCCCACACCGCCTCATTCGCCGTCCGCTGGATCTGCTCGCGGATGGCGCCAAAATAACTGAGGAGCACCGGGTTGCCCTGAGCCGCCACCGCGAGATCCGTCAGATCAACCGCCGTGGCCCAGAGCGCGCTGTCGCCCCCCGCCCCGCTCCATCCCTCGCTCAGGGTCTCTCCGAACCCTGCATAGAGCTCGGGTTTCGGCATCCCCAGGACCACCTCGCCCCCCGAGGCGACCCGTCCGCCTCCTGCGCTGGGAATCGTCACAGTGATCGACCGCACCAGCTCCCTCATCCGCGCCTGCGGCCGGGCGGCTTCCTCTTGCGTCCACTCGGACGTGCTGTGAATGGGTTCGCGATCATAGATCAGCTTCGCCGGTGAGCCCATCGGGCCCCACACGCCCCACCAGGCCAGCAGCAGTTGGGCGCTCAGGAACACCACATGGCCGACCAATGACAGGGTAATGGCGCCCCAGAAGAGCTTGCGATGCCAGGCCAGGCTTTCCATCACGATGCTGCAGCCGGAGGCGCTATTCCGACATCGTAGCGATATGGATTTCCTTGAACCCGACGTCCCGGCAGAGATCCCACAGCTCCACCAGCCGGTCCACATACGCGTTCCGATCCGCCCGGATGAGAATGGGACGGCGTGGCGCGCCCTGAAGCTGCTGGCGCAGCTCGTCCAGCGTCACGATGCCGTTGTTGAAGTAGACCACGTGCTCTTTCGTCAGCGTGATGGACAGGCCCGCCCCGTTGACCTGCCGGCTGGTCACCGCCGGCGGAAGCACCACATCAATGCCCTGCTCCAGCAAGGGTGCGGCAACCATGAAGACAATCAGCAGGACCAGCATCACGTCCACGAACGGGGTGACATTGATGTCCGAGAACGCGACGCCCCGCCCAGATCTCCTCATTATTATCCTTTGGCCGTCAAGAGGCCCACCCACTCGGCCGCCACAGGCTCCGTCTCCGCCGCCAACTGATCCGCCAGGTTGGTCTGGGCATTATAGGCAGCGACGGCGGGAATGGCCGCCGCCAGGCCGGCGGCGGTAGCCACCAGCGCCTCGGCAATCCCGGGTGCCACCACGGCCAGGGAGGCCGAACCGGTCGCGCCGATCCGCTGGAACGCATGGACGATGCCCCAGACCGTGCCGAACAGCCCGATGAAGGGCGCGCTGGAGCCGGTGGTCGCCAGGATGATGAGGTACGCGCGGAGGCGCTCCGTCTCGTGGACCGTCACTCTCGCCAGCGAGCTCCGGAGCCGGTCGGACGGCATGCTGGCGTGCAGACGCATCATGTGCAGGAACACGTTCGCCAGCGGACTGGCCGGGAGCGTCCTGGCCAGCTCGGCGAGCTTCGGGAATGACGTGCCGGACTCAAACGCCTCCATGAACGTTGCCGACTCGCGCGCCGCGCGCCGTAGGTAGTAGTGTTTGAGCACGATGACCGCCCAGGAGACCACGGACAGCACCAACAGACAGAGCAACACAAGCTTCACGACGATGCCCGCACGAAAAATCAATTCGACGATATTCATCCGCGATGCGTCCTCCCTGACGCGCGAGAGCTGTCCAAGATGGTCCTGTCGGCGGAACTGACGAACTGATTGCCTGACATCATGGTATGTGTCCGGACTGGCTCCGTCAACGTCTCTTTGGCATCAGGAACAGTCATTCCTCCGGCGCTGATGAATGCGGTAAACAGGACGAGCGGTAAGATCGCGGTCACATCTCGAACAGCAAGGCTCGTGCAAGCGGTGCGTCGGTTTGGCGATCGGGATCCAGCAACACCTCCACGCGGTAGAACTGCACCGACCGGGCGCCCCGCAGCCGGGGATCGACCTGGGCGCACATCTCCCAAAACTCCCTGAGGCGGACCTGGCGATCTTCGAGGTCCGGGCTTGAGAGCGCGGACTGAATCAGGCCAGCCAGGCGGGGGGATGAAAACCGCGCGTGGAGCGCTGCCAAATGGATCGGCAGGATCTCCAGGCGCCGTCCATCCGCGGTGGTCACAACCACCATTAAGGTCTCCCCTGTCGCCTCCAGGATTCCCTGAAATTTCGGGAAGCAGGCAAACGGCCAGGCGTCGACCTTTCCGCGCACCCCATAGAACAGGTTGCTGAGCGCGAGTGCGGCGCCGACGGCGATCACCGCCCGCGTCGACTGCGGGGCCGGCTCAGGGGTGCCGGCCGCGCCCGCATGCCGGTGCGCCAGGCTGCACATGCGCGAGTCGGCGACCCGCCGATAGATCCATCGGGCGATCGGAGGGACCGGCCAGAGGTAGAGGAACGGCGCGAGCGGCCAGAGCAGCGGAATCCGCCAGGCCCAGACGCGATAGGTCTGGAATCCCGCCCACGTCCTGCGGCCGATGACCCCGTACATGTCCTTCACGATGGCCTCCTGGTCCACCCACCCGACCCCGTGCGCGTCCAGCGCGCTCCGGTCCAAGGCATTGACGTAGATCACCCGCCCGAACAGATCGAACACGCGGAGGGTCGCCACGGTCCGCCGGCAGAGCGTGCAGTTGCCGTCATAGAGCATGTGCAGATCGTCCCGGTACAGACGGCGGCCGATCGCGCGGAAGAGCCGGTGCCAGTCGATAAACGCCACATAGCAGTTGCACAAGGGAGTAAACGTGATCCGCATGAAGTAGCCGGTCAGGGCATGGAACGCCAACCCGCCCGCCACCGCCAGCAGGCGAAGCCCCGGAAAGAAGATCAGCAGGAGAAACGAGAGCTCGAACAGGATCGTGCCGGTCCCTGAGAGCTTGTAGAGGAGCGGGTAGTGGTCGATCCGGAAGGCCGGCGTCCATCCGCCCTCAAACCACTTCGCATGCATCCGGAATTTGAGGTTCTCGCTGAGCGCCCAATCGATGCCCGACGTCCAGAGCTTCCAGAATCCCGGGAAGAAGTACAGGATGCCGATGAGGATCCACACGAACCGCAGCGGCAGCGCGTACGCGCGCGACGGCCCCGGCGGATCAACGACGCCCCGATCGGCCCGGCGCCAGCCGGCGAGCACCGCATCAAGCGACAGGGCATCTGCGCAGCGGCTGGCGGCCAGCAAGAGCGGAAACCACACGAGGAAATGGTAGTGGTTCACCTTGCCGTACAACTGCGGAAGCCCGAGCACGTAAAACGCGAGCAGGCCGGTGAGCAGCGCATTCGTCCGCGTCCAGAGGCCGATCATGGCGAGGAAGGCGCACGCGTGCAAGAGATAGAACGCCGACACCGCCCAGGCGGGATTGATCGGCAGCGACGCCAGCAGCCAGCCCAGCGCGCCCGGCGGCACCCGCAAGCCGGGATCGAGCTGGCTGAACCAGAGCACCTTGGTGACGGGAACCGGCTGAAAGATCATCCAGAACAGCACCATGCGGAAAATCGCCAGGTTGACGGGATGGTCCTCGGCGCAGAAGAACTTCAGGATAACCGCCTGCGTCTGCCGACGCCACAGATTCGCCAGCAGCAGCAGCTGGGCGATGACCAGCAAGAACCCCACGCGGGAAAGCCAGACCCGGCTCCTGGTGAGGTAATGCTCCAGCGGCGCAAAGGGGGGCCTGGCGATCAGGTGGTTCAACCACGGCCAGGACCGCTCCAGGTAGATCGATTCGATGAGAGGTGCGGCGCCCCAGAGATAGGCGGCCGCCACCGCGATCAAGCCAAGGGTGGGAGTGAACACCAGAAGCAGCGCGCGCCGGGTCGGAATGGCTGGCATGGACTAATCGGTGCGAAACACCGCGTGATCGCCATCCTCGTGCACCGTGCGGTAGCGGCGCGCATACGCTACCTGGTCGAGACGGCGCCGTCCCGGCGGCATCCGCTTGTGCAGCACGATGTAGCGGACCCCCGCCTCCCGGAGCTGGCGTTGTTGGAGATCAAGATCATCGAACGCCAGGTTATCGATAAGCGAAGGGGCCAGCTTGCGCGAGATCGAGGCGTGCACGATCGGATGCTGATGAAAGATCTGCGCCATCATGGCGCGATTCCCTGTCAGGTAGGTGGTGGGGAGATCGAGCACCGCGGCAGGGCGCTCCGTGTCGCGCCGGATCAGGTCATACGCCGGCGGGCACGCCACGGGCGTGGTCTCCCGGACGATGGAGTAATAGTCCAGGAAGATGCCCAGCGCCAGCACCGCCGCCAGGGCGCGACGCGTACCGGCGTGCCGCTGCCACCGGTAGCGCCTCGCGCCGGGGTCGAAGCAGAGCGCCTTCAGGATGCAGCCGATCGCCACCCCCAGAAACAGGTACACATACACGATGGCCCGCGACGGGGTCCGGACGTTGCCGAAGAACGGCAGATGCTCCGTGAGCGCCGTCGGCAAATAGAGCCCGGGCACCGAATGACCCAGCACGTGCAGCGAACGGCCTGCGGCCATGAGCATGAAAAACGCCATGCCGATGAGCGCAAACGCCAGCGCGCGGGGCATGGTCTTGCGATGCCGGACGCCCCAGGCGAGGAGTGCCAGGTTGATCAGACCCAGATAGACCGACATCTCCCAGGGATTGCCCTGAAGCCGGGCGTTGATCGGCTGCGTCACGCCGCTGAGCAGATGGTAGGGATGAAACAGCGCGAAGCCGACGAGATCGGCGACGAAGAGATCATGCCCGCCTCTGTACGCATGCGGATTCCCCACTCCCTGGATCGCCATCGGCACGATCCAGGGGGAGAGGACCGCGGCGGCGCCGGCCAGGATCGCGAGCAGCCGCCATGCCGTGTCTTTGAGCCACCAGGCGCGCCGCTTGAACGCGTAGTAGCCGTAGTACAGCGCGATGAAGTAGGCGTTATAGAACAGACAATACCAGCTGGCCAGCGCGCTGAGCGCAAAGAGCAGGACTGCGCTCAGATACGCCGCGAGCGTTCCCCGGTTGAGATACCCCCAGACGCACAGGACGAACCAGGGAATAAACTGGATGGTCGCGACCCCCATGTGGTGCAGCGTCTGCGCGAAGTGAAACGGGCTGAAGGCAAACAGATAGCCTCCGACCAGCGCTGTGGGGAACTGTTTGGTGAACTGCCAGGTCAGCACGAACGCTCCCAGGGCCGCCAAGGGAAACGCGAGCAGCAGCATCAGGTTGTGCAGGCCGACCAGCACGCCGGGGTCCAGCGACAGCCCAAACAGGGCGCGCAGGAGGAAGATCGCCGCCACGTTGGGATAGGCGAAGGAGTGGTACACGAGCGTGCTCCCTTCCGGAAAGTACAGCATCCGGGTCCGGAAGAGGAGCTGCGGATCCGACGCCAATGCGACCTGGCTGTACCAGGTATTCCACAAGTCCTGCATGTTGTCTTCGGGGGGACCGATGAGCGCGGTGGTGAAGCGCGCGAACAGCGGGTAGAAGAACAACAGCGTACAGCCGGTGTAGAGGATGCCGGCCCAGAGCACGCGGCTCCAGGGCGGCCGAACCACGGAGAGGCTGGCAGGGTCGGGGAAACGCGTCATCGTGATGGCTGGCGGACTAGGATTCGAACCTAGACAAGCAGATCCAGAATCTGCTGTGCTACCATTACACCATCCGCCAATGAAATGCGGGAAATTATATCACACTCGTCTGGGAAACAGGCTGGAGAGGTGGCGCATGAGCCGCTGCCGGTCGGGGTCTTCGAGCCACTTGAACCGCACGCCGACTTCGTACTGCGGCCCACCCAGACGGGACACTTCCCGGATCCACACGACTTCGCTGATCACGTGCAAGACCGTGTCATGAAACGGCATCTCCAGGGTCAACGGCACCTCCTGCCCCAGCTGCAGCGGCACGACGGTCGGAAACCGGGTGCCAGACTCGCTGACATCCTGGGTGAAGCTGCGCTCGGTCTTCATCGTCTGCGGATTGGGGAACTCGACGATAATGGGCGTCTCCACCCGGATGTGCTGGCGCCGCTCGTACATCGTTGCTCCTTACCGGTTGACGACCAGATGCGCGGCGTGCTCAAGGCGCGCGAGCACCTTGTCCCTGCCGATGATCGACATCGTCTCAAACAGCGGCGGGCTGACCGCGCGCCCGGTCACCGCCACGCGCACCGGCTGGATGAGCGCCTTCGGCTGCAACTGCCGCTCGGCCGCAAAGCCCCGCGTCACCTCTTCCACCTGAGCGCTCGCAAAACCTGAGAGCCGGCTCAGCCGCTCCCGCAGCTCCAGCAGCCGCGCGCCCACGCCGTCCGCCGCCAGGAACTGCTTGACCGCCTCTTCCTGGTAGACGAGCGGCTCCTGAAAGAAAAAGCCTTGCTCCTCCTCGATGTCCTCAAGCACGCGCAGCCGGTCCTGCACCAGGGCGGCGACCCGCTCAAGCCAGGCGCGGTCGTGCGTCTTCGGCAGCAGCCCCTTGGCGATGAGCCGCTCGGCGAGCAGCTCCGCCAGCTTCGGCACCGGCGTCTGCTTGAGGTACTGGCCGTTGAGCCAGTCCAGCTTGCGCTGGTCAAACTGGGCCGCGGTCTTGCGGACCTTGGTGAGATCGAACAGCTCGATGATCTCATCGGGCGGCACCAGCTCCCGGTTGCCGCCCGGCGCCCAGCCCAGCAGCGCGAGGTAATTGACGAACGCCTCGGGCAGATAGCCCACCTGCCGGTACTCGTCCACCGAGGTCGCCCCGAAGCGTTTGGAGAGCCGCGCACGGTCCGCCCCCACGATGAGCGGGATGTGCGCGAACACCGGCAGCGAAAACCCAAGGGCCTGATAGAGCACGACCTGCTTGGGCGTGTTGGCGATATGGTCATCGCCGCGGATCACGTGCGAGATCCGCATCAGCGCATCGTCCACGACGCAGGCGAAGTTATAGGTGGGCAGGCCGTCGGACTTCATCAGCACCAGCGTCTCAAAGAGCGTCGTGTCAACGGTGATGGGGCCGCGGAGCAGGTCCTCGAACGTCACCGGCTTGGGTGCGACGGAAAAGACCACCGCGCCCTCGTGCCGCTTGGCCAGGCCCGCATCGAGCAGCTTCTGCACCTGCTCCTGGTAGACCGGCAGCCGCTGGCTCTGGAAGATCGGCCCCTCATCGGCGTGGATGCCGAGAAAGTTCAGGCTGGCGTAGATGTCATCGAGAAAGGCGGGGTTGGAGCGCTTCTGGTCGGTGTCCTCGATGCGGAGCACGAACGTGCCGCGGGAGTGTTTGGCGAAGAGCCAGTTGAACAGGGCCGTTCGGGCCGAACCGACATGGAGCTTGCCCGTGGGGCTTGGCGCAAACCTGACGCGAACGGTCATCGCACGGGAGGACGTCGGTTAGTCGGCCGGTTGAGCCAGCAGGCGGAAGTCATCGGCGGGCGACGGAGAGGCCGCCAGCCACCGGCTGATCGTCTGCGTCAGGCTGTCAGGGTCCAGCTGGCACAGTGTCAACAGTTCGCGGCGCTTCCCGTGCTCAATGAACGCATCGGGCAGGCCGATGCGCAGGTGCGGCACGCCGGAGAGGCGCAGCGCGTCCAGCGCCTCGGAGACGGCGCTGCCGAAGCCGCCGGCGATCTGCGCTTCTTCGAGCGTGACAATCGCTTTCGTCTGCGCCGCCAGCTTGATCATCTCCTCATCCAGCGGCTTCACGAACCTGGCGTTGACCACCGTCGCCTCGATCCCTTCGGCCTGCAATCGCTCGGCAACCTTCAGCGCAGGATACACCATGCTTCCGAGCGCGAGCAGCGCCACATCCTTGCCCTGCCGCAGCGTCTCCGCCTTGCCTGTCGCGATCCTTGAGGGCCGACCGAGCGGTTCCCCGCAGACGATGCCGCCTCGGGCATAGCGGATCGCCACCGGCCCGGTCTGACCGATCGCCCACCGCAGCATGGCCCGCAGCTCGGCCGGGTCCTTGGGAGAGATGACGCTGATCTGCGGCAGCACGCGCAGGTAGCCGATGTCGAACACACCGTGATGGGTCGGCCCATCCTCGCCGACCAGGCTGGCGCGATCGATCGCCAGCACCACCGGCAACCGCTGCAGGCACAACTCATGCATGATCTGGTCGTACGCCCGCTGCAGAAAGGTCGAGTAGACGGCGAAGATGGGACGGGCTCCGCCGCGCGCCAGTCCGGCGGCCAATCCGAGCGCATGCTGCTCCGCCATCCCTGCGTCGATGAACCGCTCAGGGAATCGTTTGGCAAATTCGCTGACGCCGGTGCCTTCCGGCATCGCCGCGGTGATCGCGATGACCCGCCGGTCGGCCTCGCCGAGCCGGATCAGCTCATCGCTGAACGCCTCGGTAAACGTCGCATCAGCTCCGGCTGACCGCGAGCGGCCGTTGCCGTTGCGGGGTTTGGCCTCATCGACCTTGGCCTGGCCCGTCGCCAACTCGAAGGGCTCGGTCTTGTGGAACCGCTCCGGGTCCCGCTCAGCCGGCGCATAGCCCTTGCCCTTCGTCGTCGAGACGTGCAGCAGGATCGGGCCCCGCATGCGCTTGACGTTCTTGAGCGTGGCGATCAGCTCGCGCAGGTTGTGGCCGTCGATGGGCCCGACGTAGCGGAAGCCCAGCTCCTCGAAGACCAGCCCGGGAACGAGCATCCCCTTCAGCGACTCCTCCATCTTGTGGCCGAGCCGCACCAGCTGAGAGCCGTGCGGCAGCCGCTCGAGCAGCTGTTTCATCTGGCGGCGGACGCGGTTGTAGGTGGGGTTGGTGATGATGCGGTTGAGATACCGGCTGAGCGCTCCGACCGGCTTGGCGATCGACATCTTGTTGTCGTTGAGGACGACGAGCAGGTGCGGATCCAGGTGCCCGATGTGGTTGAGCGCCTCCAGCGCCATCCCTTCGCCGAGGCTGGCGTCGCCGATGACGGCCACCACATGGTGCGACCCTTTGGTCAGATCGCGCGCCATGGCCAGCCCGAGCGCCGTCGAGAGGACGGTGCCGCCGTGGCCGCTGGTAAAGAGGTCGTAAGGGCTTTCGTCCTTATTGACGAACCCGGAGAGGCCGCCGAGCTGTTTGAGCGTGCCGAAGCGGTCGCGGCGGCCGGTGATGAGCTTGTGGGCGAAGGCCTGGTAGCCCATGTCCCACACGAACTGGTCCTCCGGCGCGTCAAACACATAGTGGAGCGCTAAGCACAGCTCAACGGCGCCGAGGCTCGACGCCAAATGGCCGCCCAGCCGCGAGATCGTCGCCAGCAGCTCCTCGCGGATCTCCTGCGCCAGCGCGGCCAGCTGCTCGGGAGTGAGCGCTTTGATGTCCGCCGGCCGGTCGATCCGCTGGAGAAACGTCATGAAGTTTCGGCCAGCCACGCAGCGAGTTGCCGCAACGTCTTCGCGCGCGCGCCAAGGGGTGCTAGCGCGTCGATCGACCTGGCGATCAGCCGTTGCGCCTCGTTGCGCGCATTGTCGCTGCCCATCGCCTGCGCCAGCCCCTCTTGATCATGGATATCGTCGATGAGCTGAAAGGCCAACCCCACCCCCTGCCCGTAACGGCGCAGCGGCTTCAGCTGTGCCGGCGAGGCCCCGCCGGCCAACGCGCCCGCTGCGATGCTGGCATCGATCAGGGCGGCGGTCTTCAGCTGGGCGATGTCGCGCAGCGTGCGCTCGGTCGAGCTGCGCGGCTGGCTGATCGCCTGCAGGTCGAGCACCTGTCCGCCGATGAGGCCCAGCGTGCCGCACGCCTGGCCGATGGTGCGGACCACCTGCAGCGAGTTCGGCGTGCCGTTGCGCCCAAGCACCTCGAAAGCCAGCGTCAGGAGCGCATCGCCGACCAGGATGGCGTTGCCCTCCCCGAACTTGCGGTGGCACGCGGGCTGTCCTCGACGCTGATCCGCGTTGTCCATGGCCGGCAGGTCGTCGTGCACCAGCGAATAGGTATGGATCAGCTCCAGCGCGCACCCCACCGGCAGCGCCTGTCTGGCCGGCGCTCCGACCGCTTCGCAGGCGCCCAGCGCGAGCAGCGGGCGGAAGCGCTTGCCGCCCGACAGCACGCAATAACGCATCGCCTCGTGCACCACCTGCGGGCTGACCGCCGAGCGGGGTAGCAGCCGCTCAAGCGTTTGATTCACGAGCCGGGTCAGCTGTTCGAGATGGTTCGCCGACTTAGGCGCGCGTACTGTCGGAGAAGCGGTCGCGGTCCTCGCCATCTTCGGCCTCCTCATCAAACGGCACCAAGGTGTTCTCACCCACGTTCGCCTTGACCAGAATTTCGACCTTCTTTTTCGCCTGATCCAGCTTCTTCAGCAGCAGCCGGGCCAGCTTCGTGCCTTCTTCAAACTTCTTGAGGCGCGTTTCCAAATCAAGCTCGGACTTGTCGAGGTCGGCGACCACCTTCTCGAGGCGCCTCAGCGCCTCTTCGTACTTCAGCTCAGCTTGCGACATGGGGCTCCGCGGAACCCTGCGGCATCACCCGGGTCACGCGGCTGACGACCGCCCCCTTCGCCAGCAGCGTCTCCAGCTCATCGCCCACGGTCAGCCGGGCGGCCGCCGTCATCACGCGGCGATCAGGCAAGCGCAGGGTAATGCTGTATCCCCGCGCCAATACCGCCAGGGGGCTGAGCGCGTGCAGCCGGCTGGCCAGCCCCTCCAGGGTGCGCTGTGCGGCATCAAGCCGGTGGCGCGTCGTCTGGGTCAATTGCCCCTGCAGCTCGCGCGCGCGGCTGAGATAGCGGTCGAGCTGATTCAACGGATGGAGCAGCCGCAGCTGCCCGGTCAGCGCGTCGATCCGCCGGGCGTGCTCATCGAGGAACGTTTGCATCGTCTCGACGAGCTGCCGGACCGCCTCGCGCGAGGTGTGCGCGAACGTTTCCTGGTCATGCACCAGCAGCTTGGCGGCATCGGTCGGCGTGGAGGCGCGCCGGTCGGCCACATAGTCGGCGATGGTCCAGTCATCCTGATGGCCGACCGCGGAGATCACCGGGATAGCCGAGCGCGCGATCGCCCGCGCCACCGGCTCCTCGTTGAATGCCCACAAATCCTCGACGCTACCGCCCCCGCGCCCGACGATCAGGACATCGGCCAGCTTCATTCGATTCGCCAGGTCGAGCGCGTCCGTGATCTCGGCAGCCGCGCCCTCGCCCTGCACCTTGACCGGCAAGACCACCACATGGAACCACCCGCGCAGCTTGCTGACCATGTCATGGATCGCCGAGCCGGAGCGAGACGTGATGATGCCGATCCGGGCCGGCAGAGCCGGAATGGGCCGCTTGCGCGCCTCGTCAAAGAGCCCCTCGGCCTGGAGCTGCTTCTTGAGCTGCTCAAAGGCCAGCTGCAACTCGCCCTTCCCTTTTGGAAGGACCCGCAGCACGCGCAGCTGGTACTGGCCTCGCGAGTCGTAGGTCGTCACCTCGCCCAGGCAGAGCACTTTCAGGCCGTCGGTCAGCTTGAACTTCAGATGCTGGTTCGCATGGCGGAAAAATGCGCAGGGCAGCACGAGCCGCTGGCCATATCGATCCGTGGCCTGCTCATCCACAAGGCTGAAGTAGATGTGGCCTGAGGCCGGAAAGCTGCAGTTCGACAGCTCGCCCTCCACCCAGACGGGCGCGGGAAACTGCCGCTCGATCAGGGCGCGGATCTGCGAGACGATCTCCCCGACGGTGAAGGCCCGGCCTTCCCCGCCGGCCCGTCCGTCGCGGAGCGGCTCAGTCGCCGCCGTCGCGAATGGCTCCATCCAGAGTCCTCGTGAGACGCTCCACCGCCGTGGCGCGCCCGGTCTTCGCGTCCACGTCGATGAGCAGGCCGCGCAACTGCACGTTGTCCTCCGCCACCTCGGACTTGTGCGGCAGGCTGGTGAGAAACCGCTCCAGGATCTGATCGACGCGCCGGCCGATCACCGAATCATACGGGCCGGTCATCCCCACGTCCGTGATGAAAGCCGTACCCTTGGGCAGGATCCGCTCATCCGCGGTGGGGATATGGGTGTGCGTGCCGAACACGCAGGAGACCCGGCCGTCCAAAAACCAGCCCATGGCGACTTTTTCACTGGTGGCTTCGGCATGCATGTCGACGATGATGACCGGCGTGACCAGCTTCAGGCGCGCGAGCTCACGCTCGGCGGCTCGGAAGGGGCAGTCCAGCGGTTCCATGAAGACGCGTCCCATGACGTTCAGCACGCCGACCTTCTGCCCGGAGAGCGTTTCCACGATCGTGGAGCCGGTCCCCGGCGCGGCCTCGGGATAGTTGGCCGGCCGGATGACGCGATGATCGAGCCTCAGGAGGTCGTACGCTTCGCGTTTGCGCCAGACATGGTTGCCCGAGGTGAGCACATCTACCCCGACGCGGAAGAGGTCGTCCGCGATGCTCGGCGTGATGCCCGCACCCCCTGCAGCATTTTCACAGTTTGCGACGACCAAGTCAATCGCCAGCTCCTCGCGCAGGCGCACCAGCTCGCGCTCCACGATCACGCGCCCCGGACGGCCGACGATATCCCCGATGAGCAGAATCTTCATGCGCTTACCGGGCGTACTCGATCGAGCGCGTCTCGCGAATCACGATGATCTTGATCTGCCCGGGAAACTCGACGGACCCTTCCACCTTCCGCTTGATCTCGCGGGAGAGCGCGATGGCCTCCAGGTCCGTCACCCGCTCGGGCTGCACGATCACGCGCACCTCGCGGCCGGCCTGGATGGCGTAGGCCTTCTCCACCCCGGTGAACGAGTCGCAGATCGCCTCGAGCGCCTGGAGCCGCTTCACGTAGTTCTCCAGCGTGTCGCCGCGCGCCCCGGGCCGCGAGCCGCTGATCGAGTCGGCGATGATCGTCAGGACCGCGTAGAGCGTGGTCGGGGGCACATCCTCGTGGTGCGCCTCGATGGCGTGCACCACTTCCGGCGCCTCGCCGTACTTCTTCGCCAGCTCCCCGCCGATGATGGCGTGCGGCCCTTCCACTTCATGGCTGACCGCCTTGCCGACATCGTGCAGCAGGCCGCAGCGGCGGGCCAGCCGCTGGTCTAGCCCCAGCTCGGCGGCGATCATGCCGCACAGATAGCCGGTTTCCTTGCAGTGGACCAGCACGTTCTGGCCGTAGCTCGTGCGGTAGCGCAGCCGGCCCATCAGCTTGATCAGCTCGCCGTGCACGCCGTGCGCGCCGAGCTCGTTGATCGTCTTCTCCCCTTCCTGGATGAGGTGCTGGGCGAACTCCTTTTTGACCTTTTCCACCACCTCTTCGATGCGGGCCGGGTGGATGCGGCCGTCGGACATGAGCCGCTCCAGCGACTGCTTGGCGATCTCCCGGCGCACCGTGTCGAATGAGGAGAGCGTGACCACGTCCGGCGTGTCGTCGACGATCAGGTCGACCCCGGTCGCCTGCTCAAACGCCTTGATGTTGCGCCCCTCGCGGCCGATGATCCGGCCTTTCATGTCCTCATTGTTGAGATGGATGGCCGCGGTCGTGGACTCGACGGTGAACTCGGCCGCGCAGCGCTGCATCGTCTCCACGAGAATGCGCTTGGAAAGCGTCTGCGCGTCCCGCTTCGTTTCCTCCTCGACCCGCTTGATCACCATGCCGGCTTCGGCGCGGCAGTCCTGCTCCAACCGGGACAGCAGCAGCTGCTTGGCCTCCTCCGTGCCCAGCCCGGAGACGGTCTTCAGCCGCTCCTTTTCGTCATTGATCAGCTGGCTGAGCTGATCGTCTTTGCTTTTGAGCGTCTGCTCGCGCGAGACGAACTGCCGGTCGCGCTCCCCGAACTCCTTTTCCTTGCGGTCCAGCTGGTCCAGCTTGCGGTCGAGCAGCTCTTCCCGCTGATGAAGCCGCTTCTCCATCTGCGAAAGCTCGTTGCGGCGCTCCTTCGTCTTCTCCTCGAACTCCTGCCGGAGCGTGACGAGCTGCTCCTTCCCTTCCAGCTGCGCCTGCTTGGCGATCGCCTCAGCCTTGCGCGTCGCCTCTTCCAGCAGCTGTTTGGACCGCTGTTCGGCGCCGGTCAGCGCCTTGCGGCCCATGGCCAATCGCAGCCAGTAGCCGCCGGCGAATGCCGCGGCCGCCAGCACCACACTCACAAGGATCCACCCTATCATCTCATCCCCTCAAGGTTGTTCCGGGATCACCGGCCTCACACGCGAGGCCGGCGCGATGATCAGGCGGTCAGGATCGTCTGAACGGGGTGATCGTGCGCAGCGACTGGCAGGCGATCGAGGAGTTGGCACCGGTAGGCCAGCCCCACGGTCGGGGTGGCTTTCGGCAGTTGCGCGAGGAAGCGGTCGAAATAGCCGTAGCCGTGACCGAGCCGGTGGCCGCGCGCGTCAAACGCGAGGCCGGGCACGATCGCGAGCTGCACCGTGCGGATGGGCACCGGCCGCCGCGCGGCGGCGACGGGCTCCCACACGCCGAAAGCCCCGGGGGCCAAATCGGCGGCGGGATCCCGCACTTCGGAGAGGCGCAACCGCCGCGAACGCGGCTGCGCCACCGGCACGACCACCCGCTTTCCCTGCTTCAACATCGCCTCAATCAGTTGCCAGGTCTGCACTTCGTACGGTAACGCCACGTAACAGCAGATCACCGTTGCTTGCCGAAACGCCGTCAGGCGAACCACCTTCCGCCCAATCATCTGACTCTTGCGACGTCGTTCCCCCTCCTGTTGTTGCCGTAAGCGGTGCAAGATCGTCGTTCGGATCTGACCCTTCGTCATGCCTGAGCACGTCCATCATCCATTAAATGTGGAACACGTACCGGTGGTCCAGCGGTCCTCCCGCATCCGTCCGCACCTCGTCGCACAGATCCTGCAGCGTCAGCGCGCCGAGCGATTCCGTGAGCCGTTCGTTGACGCACCGCCACACCGTCTGCGCGATCTGCTGCGCGTGCTGCTGGGGAGTGGCGACTCCCTTGCGGGTCCGGCGGGCCGACAGCTGAGGCTTCCCGTGCCCGTTTCCATCGCCGTTGCCGCCGTCGAGCACGCGCACGACATCCGCCATCGTGATCCGCTGCGGATCGCGCGCTAATACGTACCCGCCGCGCGGGCCGCGGCTGCTGGCCACCAATCCCTGGCGCTTCAACCGGTGCAGTAGCTGCTCCAGGTAAGCGACCGAGAGCTCCTGCCGCTTGGCAATCGAAGCGGCGGAGAGCGGCCCGTGGCCTGAGGCGAAGGCTAACTCCACGAGCGCGCGCATACCATAGGTGGACCGCGTGGAGAGTTTCATGCTGCTCTCTAGTGTAGAATACCTTACCAATTCTGTCAAGAATCGGTCTTGGGGGATGGGGATGGGCGGCCACCGGTCAGCGCTTCAAGGAACGCCCGTATGAAGACCGGCAGAGCCGCGTTAACTGAAGAGACGGCGGATCACTCCTTCCACCACGCCCCTCGCTTCATCTCGACGGCAAAGGGGGTGAACGGCGGCAGCTGGGTCCCGCTGGAGAAGGCGGTATCATAACTCCAGATACGGACCGGCGCGGTGTAGTACGGGGCGCCGTAGGTCCAGTTGCCGATCGCGATCTGGCTGTTCCAGAGCGAGACGAAGGAGCCGGTGATGGTCAGCTGCTTGCTGCTCCAGTTCTCGTGCAGCCGCGGGTAGTTTTCCAGCCCACCGTTGTAGCTCCCGCTGGTCGTCGTCTTGATGCCGGCGATAAACGCGGCATTGAAGGTCGTCGAGTTGGCCGTCCGGCCGCTCAGGGCGCCGGCGCTGTTGCTGTCGTTCCAGTTCGAGGACAGCAAGTTCATCGCATCGCCGATGACGGCGGCCGGCTTTTTCGCCACGGTGTTGTAGTCGCCCTGGATATAGACGGGATCGTTGGAAACGACCGTCAGCCCGCCGG
>Ga0209726_10001309_pt1 | contig 40905 bp, 39 predicted proteins | sample Subgrocontami54m_FD_187453 | JGI IMG/M metagenome (GOLD analysis project Ga0209726, IMG submission 187453) | Subsurface groundwater microbial communities from S. Glens Falls, New York, USA - GMW46 contaminated, 5.4 m (SPAdes) (version 3) | ecosystem: Environmental > Aquatic > Deep subsurface >...
CTATCCGCACGAGGAGCTCCTGCCAATCCAGATCACGCCCTGACGGTTGCGGCGCTGGAATTCCAGCGCATTCCGAATTGGCGCCGGTTCCCTGCTAACTCCTTCGAGTGCCCGACAGGCCTGCTTTGTACGGCTGCCCGTCCGGCCTCGTGTCGTCTTCCACGCGCCCGCGCTGGCAGCCTGCCTTGGTATTGAACGGCCTCGGTATTTGCCCGTCAAGACGGCGTGGAGTTTCTCGCCATGCCACACAAGACGGCAGAGAACGCGCGCGGCCCCGTTCTCTCCATCGTGCTCAACCCGCGGTTTGGGGGTGCGGTCGTTCTCGACGGATTCGGGATCGCGCCCGTTGCCATGACCAAAGTCGAGGCGAAGGTTCCCACGCGTCCGACCAGCTTCAACGCCTGGAATTTTCGTCGAGGTCGTACCGCCACGAAACGAGCTGCCTCGGCCGCCCGTCGGGTCCAGAACCTGATCGCTCGACATCGACCGGCCCGCGTCGTCACAGGTCTTTCGTCGAGGAGCAGCGCCGACCTGACGTCCATGCAGAGTGCGGTGGTCGAGATCATCCGGGGCGCGGCTGTTCCGTTCAGCATCCGGCCCGCGGTGGACGGCGCCGCGATCCTTGGCCTTCGCCGTCCGCCAACGCGACGAGCACTCGCCGAGTGTCTCGTACTGAACTTCTTCCCGGAGCTGCGCGGCATGCTCGACGGCGCACCGAGAAAATCGCCCATCGCCGGGAAGCTCGATGGCCGCAGGGCCGACATCGAGTTCGCCCGCTACTACCGCGCCGCCTGGCAGGCCGCAGCCCTCGGTCTGCTCGACCTCGCCGAGCATGAGCCGCGTTCTGCCGCCGCATTGATCCAGGGCGGAGCCGTACCTCTGCCGTCCCTTTCGAAACTCATCGCCGACAGTGACCGGCGTCTCCACCCCGATCCATGACATATCCCATCACGATCGCGTTCCGACGCGATCATCTCGCTCGCGCCGTGCGCGCGCTTCCTGCGGAGGAGTTGCGCGTCTTTTTCGCGATCTCGACGCTCGCGACCGATACCGGGCGCGCGTGGTTCCACGCAACCCGGGTTGCGGAGGATCTCCATCTCGACGTCGCGCAGGTGCTCCAGGCGCTCCGGAAGATCGCTGAGGCCGACCTCCTCGAACGGCTTCCGCCCTCGTCGGACACGATCGAGGCCATCGAACTCGGGCCCGTGTTCATTCGTGCGAACGCGCCACCGACGAACCTGCCGGTCGAGCCGGTATGAGTGATTCCCGGTTCGAGTTCGAGATCACCATCCGTTCGGGCGAATCCGTCCGTCGCGTGCCTGTCGCGTCGCTCGCGGCAGTCTTTCGCGTGCCAGTGGCTGACGCCCGCACGGCGCTCGCGATCCTCGCGTACGGACCGAATGTACCTGTGGACAACGTCGATGCGTCCAAGAAATCTGATGTCCGAGATCCTGCCTGTGACCCATCTGACGGTGATTCACCGCGTGATACCCTCGAAGCGCACGAAGGCAACGATCGTTCCGAAACGTTTAGAGAAAATATTTCTTCCGAACGTTACGTTCCGAACGAACGATCGATCGACGCGCGCACCCGCGCGCGCGAACTCGCCATCCAGCTCGACGACGTCGCGAACGTCGCCGCCATCGAACAACTCGTCCGAATGCACGCCCGCGACACGATCGACGAAGCGCTCGGGCGGACGCTCGCGATCCCGTCCGAGCGAATCCGCAAGAGCCGCGGCGCAGCGTTCACGGCCATCGTCCGCATCCTGGCCGAAGAGAAGCGCATCGCACGAGACCAATCCCCCGAATCCCATGCTCGAACCCAAACCTCCACGACGTGATCCCCGCGTGCTCGCACTCGTTCCGACGCCCACCGGCGTCTCGTACGTCGCGATCGATGCGTGGGAGATCACAGGGCTCGGAGTTCTGGAACACGCCGACCCGAAGTCGTTCGCGACGACGCTGCGACGCATCGTGATCCAGACCCGCCCGTCCGCGATCGTGTGCGCGACTCCCGTACGACCCGAACGATGGCGCGCGGCGCTGAAAATCATCGCGACCGTCGCCGCGAACTCGGGCCTGCCGATCGTCACCCTCGCCGGCGCGGTCATGCGCGACCTGCTCGACGAGGTTCCGAGCAAGGAGAAGCTCCCGGACCAATACCCCGAGCTGCGGGGGATCGACGCCGCCGATCACCTCGACGCCGTTCGCCTCGCACTCGGATCACTCACTCACCTGTCCCTTCCCCCTCGCACCTATGCAGGACTCTCCTCTCGCGCCACGTCCGGCGTGGCTTGCCGGCGCTCTGAACGCGATCGGCCGTCACCGCTTCCTGACCGCGCGACAGCTCGCGGCCGTGGTCGACGTCGTGGCCAGCGACGTCGCGGCGGTACTCGACGCGCTGGTCGTCGAACGAATTCTGGTCCGGCTCCATCCGACCCGGATGCTCGACGGACCCGAACCTGACGCAGCCTTCGCGCTCACAAGGCGAGGTGCCGCTCTTGTCGCGAGTGCGACCGGTGCGCGACCCGCGGTCGCGAACACGAAGAGATCCATGTACATGCTCGCGCACGAACTCGCCGTGAACGATCTGGCGATCGTGTTCGAAGTGCTTCACGCGAAACGTCGGTTGCGATTGCTTCGGTGGGAGACGACGCGGGAGAAGATCGCGTGTCACGCGCACGTACGCGACCGCGGGAGTCTCCGAAGGGTTCCGCTCGTGGCCGATGCGCTGGCCGTACTGGACGTCGGCGGTCGCACGAGCACGCTGCTGGTCGAGGTAGACAGAAACACGCTCGGCATCCCGAGGATGCGAACCAAGTACGCCGGATACCATGCGTGGTGGCGCGAGGACGGTCCGCTGCAAAGGTTCGGCACGAAGAGTCTTCGGGTGCTCACGCTCGCGCCGACGCCAGGCCGAGTCGAACGCTTGCGGGCGTGCGCGATCGACGCGACGGAAGGCCGCGCATCGGGACTGTTCTGGTTCGGTGAGCAAGCGGTCGCCAACGTTGCCCTGCCGGCGCGAATCCTCGATGCAGCGTTCACGCCCGCGAAGCGTGAGGATGCGACGAGGCAGGCGCTCTTCGCGACGACGGCGGTCCCCGCGGCGGACGCGTAGAACCAAGGACGCCCATGCGCCAGGTTGCGGACTCCATCCGCCGGCGCGACGAAGTCACGAGGGCGTCGGGTTCGTTCGGGCACGCAGTTGTCGCTCGAAGCGCGTCCGCCAGGAGGACGAACGGATTGCGGTGTTGCGGCGGCGCTACAAGAGCGCGATCATCCGCCGCGAGGATGTCATGGGCAGGATGCACGTCACACCGCCGACCTATCAGCTCAAGATCACGCTGCGCGAGATCGAGCCCGAGATCTGGCGGCGCATCCTCGTTCCTGGCGACATCGCGCTCGCGAAGCTACACAGCGTCATCCAGGTGGCGATGGGCTGGTCAAACTCCCACCTGCACTCGTTCGACATCAGCGGCGTAAAGTACGGCATGCCCAATCCGGAACTCGAGATCGTCGATCACCGGAGGGTCGCGCTCGCGCGCGCCGCGCGGAACGCGAACCAGTTCGTCTACGAATACGACTTCGGGGACTGCTGGAAGCACGACGTCGTGGTCGAGAAGGTGTACGCGCGTCCGACCGGACACAAACTGCCGGCGCTCGTTGACGGCGAACGCGCGTGTCCGTGCGAAGACTCCGGCGGGTGCCCCGGTTACGCGGACTTGCTCGAAGCGCTCGCCGATCCGACGCACGAGGACCACGAGCGCCTCCGCGGGTGGGCGGGAGACGACTTCGATCCGGAGACGTTTGATCGCGTTCGCATCGCCAAGGAGTTGCATGCGGTGGCGCGGAAGTCGCGACCGCGCACGCGACGCGCGGCACCGCACGCGGCACCGTAGCCGCCCTCTTGGCCGCGCAGCCTCATCAAGGGCCTCGCGGTCCGCGACCTCGGCTGCCTGGGGCGCGGGCGATGACGCGAACCGGGGCACGCCCGGCGTGACCGTCGCGCGGGAGGGCGGCAGTCTTCGCTGATTGGCGGGTGCTCTGGGCAAAATGTGTTCGGGATCGCGGTGGCGACGCGAATGTTGGCGCGATATGGTATTGCCAGTGACCGCGTTGACGACCCGCCCAGCTAGCATCCGCGAGTTCGCGCGAATCATCTGCGCGCACATTCGCGGACGCGGCGCGCCCAACGTCGGCACGCTCACGGATCTCCTCGCTATTGCCTACTTCGCGAGTATGCGGACGGACGAACGTCGCACAGTGAGCTGCTCGATCGCCGTGTTCGGCGCAACACGGCAGCCGGCAGCGGCGCTGCCGCTCCAGCGAACAGATCGATGGGCGATCACTTCCCTCGACCCACCGAGGACGCTGACGAGCGGCGTGCTGGCTCAGCTCGCGCAGGCAGTCCGGCCAGCTACGGCGGCTCTTGCGGCACGTCCCGTTCGCGGTCGGTGGCAGGCATTCGGAGTCATCGACCAGGAGCACCTTGTCCGGGACGCTCGCCACCATGAAGTCGGAACGCGGTATCGAAGGGCGGGATGCGCCCAGATCGAGATCACTGGCATCGGATCACTTTCCGCGTACTGCGACTCGTTCTTGATCGGCGAACTTCAACGGGAGACGATCGTGTCGCGGTTTCACGACGTCCTGCACGTTGGACCCTGCGCCGAACTACTACGGGAGTACGCCGACGAACACGAGGCGCGAGTCGTCGCTGCGCTACGGGGCTGGCGGGACCGACAACCGCATCGCGCCGATGCGCCACCGATTGAGGTGCCGGAGGATTTCATTCGGCACTGTCTCGCCCATGCCCGCGAGCGCTGGCTCCATGCTCTCGCGAGAGTCCTCCTCGGTATTCGTGATCTCGGACACGGCGGTGCGCTCCTTCTCACGTCGAACAACAGCGCGGTCGACCTTTCAATCAAACACGGGTTCGCCTATCACCGGCTCGACGCAGCCCTCGTCGAGCGCGGGGCGAGCTACCTTATGGCGACGGCCCTCGATCTCTTCGGACCGCGAGACAACGACGGAAATCTCCGCGCCGATGTCGTCCGCGATCGAGACGACGCTCGGCGGCGACACGACGATGCAGTCAGCGCCGAGCGAGGCGCGACGGCCCTGGTGGCGTCGCTTGCAGGGGTCGACGGTCTGATCCTCGCGGTGCGCGGCCTCGCGGTGCGCGGATTCGGGGTCGAGATACTCTCACGCGTGGACCCGGCCAAGGTCTGCATGGCGTCCGACGAAGTGGGCGGCTCACGCTTACGAGTGCTGGATCCGCGAGAGTTTGGTACGCGCCATCGTTCGATGATGCGCTACTGCTTCGGTCACGCTGGCGCGCTCGGCTTCATCGTGTCACACGACGGCGATGTGAGGTCTACGACGCGCGTCCGTGATCGACTCGTCGTCTGGCCGAATGTCGACCTTGCGCGGGACGCGCTGAGCCAGTTCAACGTTGAATGTGTGGAATGCTCGAAGCTCAACCCGGCCTTCCCTGGCTGAGCAGTTCAATTCGGTTGGCGACGCCGCTACATCAAGGGCGATCTCGCGACGCGTTCAAGCTGCGCTTGCTACGCCCCTGCGCGGCAGCTCGAACCTCTTGTCCGTCACCCATGTCAACCGCACCACACCGCCCCGCAGCCCCGGTCAACACCCGACACGCCGACCTTCGATCGGCTGACGGCGTGCCTCTTGTCTTCGCGACCGTCGACCACCGCTCCCAGGCCAGCCGCGTTTTCGGTATCCGCCCAGCCGACCTGCTTCGCCACGTTTACATCATCGGCAAGACCGGCTCGGGCAAGAGCGTTCTCCTCGAAAACCTCGCCGTCGGTCAGATCGAACGCGGCCACGGCGTCGGCGTCATCGACCCTCACGGCGATCTGGCCGAACGCGTCCTCGCCGCGATGCCACGTCGTCGCAAGAGCGATGTCGTGTACGTCGACCCCGCAGACCCGCTTTCTACGGCGGCGATCAACCTGCTCGAACACCGCCCGGATGACAATCGCGCACTCCTCGCCTCGGGCGTGCTCGCAGTTTTTCGAAAGGTGTTCTCCGAGTTCTGGGGGCCGAGACTGGAGCACGTTTTTCGCAACTGTATTCTCGCGCTGCTCGAAACCCGGAGCCCGACGCTCATGGGCGTGCTTCGCATGCTCGTCGAGGAGCGATACCGCGAGAGCGTCGTCCGCCTGGTGACCGATCCTGTCGTGCGTTTCTTTTGGACCGAGGAATTTCCCCGATACCCGGCGTCGTTCGTCGCCGAGATGGTGTCGCCCGTGCAGAACAAAGTCGCGGCCGTGCTCACGGACGCGACGCTCAGGCGGATACTCGACCGACCGCGCAGCACGTTCTCGTGCGCGAAGATCGTGGACCGGGGCGGCATCCTCATAGCAAACCTGTCGAAGGGGAGGCTCGGCGACACCGCAAGCGCGCTCCTGGGTGCGATACTCGTCTCGAAGTTTCAACAGGCCGCGTACGCGCGGGCGTCCGTGCCGACGGAAACCCGTCGCCCGTTCACTCTCTACGTGGACGAGTTCCCGGGCTTCGTTACCCAATCGTTCGGGGAACTCATGGCCGAGGCGCGCAAGTACGGTCTCGGGCTCGTGCTAGCCCACCAGCATCTCGGGCAGATCGACGACGGTCTGCGGCGCGCGGTTCTGGGCAACGCCGGCACGATCATCGCGTTCCAACTCGGTGCAGAGGATGCCGACGTACTCGGACGCGAGTTCAAGCCGGAGCTGTCCGAGCACGATCTCGCGCGACTCGCGCAGCACCAGATCGCCATCCGGCTATGCGTGGACGGCGTGACGAGCGTGCCGTTCACCGCGAGGGCGCTTCCGCCACGCCCCCCGGCGCAAGCGAGTCGACACCCCGTACGATCGGCGTCGAGCGGGAACGATAGCGGGCGCCACGCGAGGGCATGAAGGGGATTCCGGGGGTGGGCGCGATGGTCGCGTGTAGCCGTCGAGGGCGCCTGCGCTCCGATCCGGCGCGTGTGCGCGTCCACTACTTCGCGTCGACCGCAGAGCGAATCCCGTGCGCCGCAACCCACGCGCGCATCCGCTGAAACCCCGTCTTTTCGAACACAGCGTCAACTCCGTGACCCACCGCGCCTCCGAGTTCGCCCGCCGCTCCTGTGAAGAGTGCGATCAGCGGCGACCGCCCGGAGAACCGCTCGCGGATTCGGCGAGCGATCTCCATGCCGGAAACAGGTCTCATCCGCACGTCCAGGATGACAATCGCGGGCGCGAGCCGGACGACATGCCCGAGGGGGTCGTCGTCTGGTGCGCAACTGTGTGCGTCGAATCCGTGATGCGCAAGAAGACGAACCATTCCGCGCCGGATTGCCTCGTCGTCATCGACGATGAGCACGGCAACGCCCGCAGCCTCGCGATCACGTTCGACGTCGCGAGAGGACGATCCAAGCGTCTCCCCTGAGCGGGGATCGAGCGCGATCGAAGGCGAGCCCATACGGGAGAGGAACGGCCCAGAACGCCAGAACTTGAGGCCGGCGGCGCGGTAGGAGACTCGCGGCGGTCATGCACGAGAGCAGCGGCGAGCTCCGGTTGGTAGAATGGCGTCACGGCGCCCGCCTCCGGAGCGCCGAGCGTGCAAACGTTGCGATGAAGTCCGTCGCGGACCGTGCGAGAGTCGCTCGCCTTGTACCGCACGAACAGCCCTGTCCGTGACCACCCGACGACCTTCGACGTCGCAAGGCTTTCCCGCTCCGTGGGCGCGGATCGGGAGCAGTTGCTGTACTTGGTCGGTGTCTTCGCGAACGTTTCGCACCTGCATCACGAACTCTCGCCGGACGGCCGCACGGTGACGATCTACGCCGTGGACCGCGTGGTCGGACTCCTGCCGCCTGTTCGGCTTCGGTGGTGGGCGCGGTGTGCTGAGTCGGTGCGGTCGATCACGTTCGCGTTCGCGCGCTGGCCGAGGACGATCTTCTCGCGAAGCGGCGGACTCGGCTTGAGTGTCCCGCCGACGGCTCGAACGGCATCGACCGTCGTCGAACAGGCGAGAGCAGGTAGGCCATAGCGTCGTCGACCGCGTCGTTCACGGCGTCGATCGTTGCTCACTTCTAGTGGCGGGTCGCAACGCAGCGCGCCTGTCGCCGAGCTATGCTAGCGTCGGCTGACGATTGACAATGGACGAGCGGCAGACCCTCGAGGCGATCTGGCGGCAGAGCGCGGTGCCGGTCATTCATCGGCCCAAGATGGGTAAGCTACATGTGCGATTCCCGAGACTCCACAACGACGAAGTGTGGCTCCTGCGGACCTGCGGCGAGCGTACACGTCCGCGCTGGCATGCAGTCGTTCAGCCACGAACAAACGTACGAGGATGGTGGAACGTTGGCCGGGCACACTTCACGAACCTTGCGAAGGGACTCCTCGAACGCTTCGGCTCCGTGTATGTGATCCAGCCACATCGAGAGTTGGAGATCTGTGCGCCGGCCTGCCAGAACGCCATAGGGCTCGAGTGCGAGTGCTCGTGCCTCGGGCTGCATCACGGCGAGAGCGCGACCGGACGATGGTACGAAGTGTCCGACGCGCTCGCCATGCGGTGGCGCGAAAGCGAATTTCGGTGGCAACTCCTCGTGCCAGCGCAGAGTTCGAACACGCGTCGGCGATCGCGATTGCCCGGCGCGGCTTCCGATTGACAGCCGTGCGTCGGCCATGCGAACGACCAGGGCATGAGCGATCTCCACTCTCGAATTCAGCGACGGATCACGCATTTTCTCGGCGAACTCGGCGGGTTTCTGCGCCGCGAGTCGCTCGCAACGCTCAGTGCCACGCTCGGCCACGCCGCGAGAGCACCGGCGCCGCAGGCGGCTCGACCGCGCAGGGCGGCGCATAGTGTGGCACCGACAGCGCGCGCCAAAACCGCGCGGTCACGCAAGTCCGGCGAAAAGCGAGCGCCCGAACAACTGGCGCGCACCGTCGAGGCGCTCGTGAGTTACATCGCGAGCAACCGCGGACACGGCATGCAGCAGATGGTCGAAGGGATGCGGATGCCGAAAGCCGACCTGCAGTTGCCCATCGCGAAGCTCCTCGCCGAGAAACGAATTCGGAAGACGGGCGTAAAACGCGGAACGAAGTACTACGCAGCGAAGTAGCGGATCGGTCCGAGGACGCGGCTGAGCGTGACATAGACCCACAGGCGCACGCGGCGAGCTGCCGCGATCTTCGCCACCCGGCGCACGGAATGACACGAAGGCACGCGGCGCCGCATGTGTTGCGGCTCGCCTCGCAATCCGCTGGGTATCCACGCAGCGTTCACTTTGGGTTTGCCGTCGTACTCGCGGTCTTCCGATGCCGCAACGCCGCGCCGATGAGATCGCGCAGGCGCTCGCGCAACGACGGGAAGTTCGCGGTCGCATCGATGTCGTGCCAGGTCATGCCGTTGTCTGCGACGAAGCGCTGGATCGCCTCCATGACGGCAGATTCGCGTTCTGGGGCCGTGAGGTTCGCGAGCCCGCGAAGCTTCGGCGCAATCTCGACGATCGCCTCATTCACGAGTTCCCGAGTCATCAGAGACGGATCGTGCAGGCGATCGAGACTCCATTTGCGAATGCCGTTCTTCACCTCGTCGTATGACCACATGGTCAGTTCCTCGGCGATCTGGCGATAGCTAAAGTCGCAGAGGCAATAGAGGAACCAGAGCCGATCGCGCGTCATCTCGATGATGGGCAGAGACATATCGTTGTTGCCAGTCACTGTATCGATCGCAAACGACCCTGTCCAGACGTCGTAGCGCATGTTGCGTCGCGCGCATGCGATCCGGCGCATCCATCTGACGATATCCACACGCCCTCCGAACGCAGCAAGAACTGGGCACGCCCGCCGAGGATGTGACCCATCTTGCGATTCGGCCTGGCCCTGTAAGTTTGTCGCTGAGCAATTCCGCTCGCGTTCATTCCCAACCACAGGAGGCCCGCCATGAAGGGCGAGACCGCACTCGTGCATCGCATCAAGGTCAAGGACAAGCAGGGTCGCGTCATCGCGGAGAAGGACGTCGCCTCGTACGCAGGGCTTCTCGATCTCGCGCACCGGGAACGCCTGAAGCGCGTCGAGACGAGACTCATCCAGTCACCGGACACCCACAACGACATGACGGCAATCGTCCACGCCACGATCGAAACGACCCGCGGGACGTTCACGGGCATCGGCGACGCGAATCCGAAGAACGTCGACGTCCGCATCGTCCCGCACATCATCCGCATGGCAGAAACCCGGGCGATCACGCGTGCACTCCGAGTCGCCGTGAACATCGGCGTCGTCGCAGTCGAGGAACTCGGCCAGGAATCCGGCGAGGACTTCGCATTCGGCGCGACGTGCGCGGCAGAACTACCGGCGAATGACAACGCTGGTGCGCGCGCGAGCACGCCCACCTTGACGCCGGCGCGCGACGCGGCGCTGACCGCGGCTCCGGCCGGCCACGACGGTGTACCGGCGAACGGCGGCGACAACGCACCACCGCAGCGCATCTGGTCGCCCTCCGCCGTGCCTTCGAACCGCTTCGATCGCGCGAGCGACAACCAGCGTCGATTCCTGTTCCGCCTTCTGTATGAACGGAACGTCACCGGCGACGCCGCTCGCCAGTTCGTGCACAAGGAACTCGGCGTCGAGTCCGTGCAGGACGCATCGCGCGCGTCGGTCTCTGCCCTGATCGATAAGATCAAACAGAACGGCCACGCCGCCGAGGGTGGGTAGCGTCATGCGAACGCTCTCCGCGACGCAGATCACGACGTACCTGATGTGCGCACGCAAGTACGCCTTCCGCTACGTCGAGAACGTCCCGGCCGAACACCATGCCTCTGCGCTCGCGTTCGGATCGGCCGTGCACTCGGCCCTTGAGCACTTCCACACGGAGAAGCTCGACGGCAAGACGCCGGACATCGAAGCGGTGGTCCGCGTCTTCCGTGCCGACTGGGCGTTCGAGCAGGAGAAGCGCATTGCGTACAAGGATGGCGAGACGGCCACGGAACTCGACATCCTCGGGGAAGCGCTCGTACGGCTTTACGTCGAGCAGTTCCGCGACCTGAACATCGCCGCGGCGGAAGTGCCGTTCACGGTGTCGCTGATCGACCGCACGACGGGCGAGATCATGGATCCGATGCTGAAGGGGTACTTCGATCTTGTCCTCCCGGATCATCAGCTCGTCGAAATCAAGACCGCCGCGCGTCGCTTCGATCAGGACACGCTCTCGCGCAAGATCCAGCTCTCGGCGTACGCGATGGCGTACCGCGAACTGAAGAAGGCCGATCCCACCATCACGGTCGTCACGCTCCTCAAGACGAAGAAGCCGGCGATCGACGTGCAGAGGACCGAACGCACGCAAGCCGACGCCGATTTCTTCGTCCACCTGGCGGACAACGTCGCGCGTGGCATCGACGCCGGTGCATTCCCCCCGAACCCCGGATGGATGTGCGGCGACTGCGAGTTTGCGCGGGCCTGCGCGGCGTGGCGCGGGGACGGCCCCGTGCCACTCGTATCGGCCGACGCACCACTCCACGACTTGCCACCAACGAATGCCGGGATCTTCCCGGCGGAATCCCAGATCGGAGCACTCCCATGAATGACCGAGCATCCCCAAAGCACGTGTTCGCGGTCACCGAACGCGGCGACCGCACGCACTGGACCCGGATCGGCGTCGCATTCGTCAACCGTGATTCGAGCCTGACCCTGCGCCTCGATGCGTTGCCTCTGAACGGCACGCTCGTCGTCCGTGATGCGAAGTCCGACGAGCCCGACGACCACCCGCGCCCTGCCGCAGCCTGATTGCCACCTCGCACCTTTCTTCCTCGGGGACGCCCCAGCGTCCCCGGTTCAATCGCCCAGACGAGCAACGCGCTCGCCTCGGCGAGGAGAACCACCCAATGGACGACGACCCCTCGCACCTTTCCATCGTGAGAAAAGAACCTGCGACCGCATTGGCATCGACCGACGCATACACGCCGTTCGCCGAGCCCGAGAAGGCGATCGGCCTTGTCGGCAACTCGTCCGCGATGGGCGAGCTACGGCGACAAATCCGACGGTTCGCGACCTCGCGCTCGCCGGTCCTCGTGACCGGTGACTCCGGTACTGGCAAGGAACTGGTCGCGAGGGCGCTCCACGCCGGCGGCGACAAGGCGAACGCTCCGTTCGTCGCCGTGAACGCCGCCTGCCTCAAGGGTTCGCTCTTGCAGAGCGAACTGTTCGGTCACGAACGCGGTGCGTTCACGGGGGCCATCGCGCCCCGTCGCGGGCTGTTCGAGCTGGCGGACCGCGGCACCCTGTTCATCGACGAAATCGGCGAACTCGACGTGGCGACGCAGGCCGAACTTCTCCGTGTTCTCGAATGCGGCGAGGTCCGCCCCGTGGGTGCCGAGCGAGCCCGACGCGTGTGCGTCCGCGTAGTCGCGGCGACGCACCGCGATCTTCCCGAGATGGTCTCGCGTGGCACGTTCCGCGAGGATCTGTTGTACCGCCTGCGCGTGCTCGTGATCCGTGTGCCACCGCTTGCGGACCGCGACGAGGATGTTCCGGCGTTGGTCGACCACCTTCTCGGCCGACTCGTCCCCGCGGTCGGCCGGCGAACGATCGTGGACGAGGCGATCATCCGCCTCGCCGATGAGCACTGGCCCGGCAACGTGCGGCAACTCCTGCATGTGATCGAACGCGCGTGCGTGCTGACGGACGCGGTGGCACTCAGTGTCGACGACATCGAACGCGCTCTGGAAGGCGAAAGAACGGGCACGTCGACGCCGGGTCCCGGCAACGGCGGGCCGAGCGATGCCGCGATCCAAACCGCGCTCCAGATGACGAAGGGGTCGATCTCTGGCGCTGCGCGCATGCTCCGAATCGCACGTTCGACGCTGCGTGACCGCATGGCGCGCATGAGCGGCCGGGTGTCGTGACATGCTCTCGATGGACGCGGACACCCGGCGTGCGCTCGACGACTCGATTGCCTTCGCCATCGAGTCAGGGCAACTCGTGAACCTGACCTCGAAGCTCCAGCACCTCGGCAAGTACGGCGGTGGCGCCGACAAGTCGAAGTGCGTGCTCACGCGCGACACCGCGCCGCACTCGTACCTCTTCGAACTGTACCTTCGCGACGGCGATCGCTGGACGTTCGCCCTGAACGGCGCCCTCCTCTATCACGGCCCGCACGACGGGTTCGGATCGGGCGAGGCGCCCACGTTCGCAGTCACCGTCGAGCCGACCACAGGCTGGTCCATTCACACCTGACGGACGTCGACCGTCCACAGACACCGCACCTTCCCTCGGCGAGCCGGCCTTCCGGCTCGCCCTCTCACTCGTACGGGCGAGTCACCCTGCACGTCGCAGTGTCCGCATCGCCCGCACGCAGAGAGTTTCCCAATGACCGACGTACCTACGAAATCCAGTTGGGTCGAGTTTGCCCGCATCGAAACGGACGTGCTCGGCAATTGCCGAGCGTCCATGCGGGGGATCACCGAACTCGCCGCGGACATCTCCGAGCGCGGGTTGCTGCAACCGCTCGTCGTGTGGCACAGACGGATGAAGTCATCGCCGTTCACGCTGCCCGACGGGCGTGAGGTGTGGGATCGCTACATCCTCGTCGCGGGCAACCGACGATACGCCGCGATCGCGAAGATTCGGGAAGAAGACCCGAAGGCGTTCGGGACCGTGCGGGTCACGCTCTTTGCAGGAAACGAAAGCGACGCTCTGTTCGCGCAGATTGCTGAGAACCTGCAACGCGAAGATCTCACGCCGCTCGATCTCGCGAATGCGATTCACCGGATGAAACAGCGCGGGCATGGACAGCAGGAGATCGCAAAGCGGTTGGCGAAGTCCCAGGCATGGGTATCGAGGCTGCTGCGGTTGAGGGAATCGGCGTCGGAAGATGTCCTTCGCGCCGTCGGACGCGGCGAGCTTCCCGTCGACACCGCGCTCGCAATCGCCGAGCTGGACGAGGGCGCGCAGAAGCAGGCTCTGGAGAAATTCCTCGCCGAAACGGCGACCAACGGCAAGCGGGAAGCCACGCGGAACGCCAAGGCCGCGACCGGCCGCCCCACGCGCCCGCCGCTCTCCGAACTTCGCGAACGCTTCGGTGCCTTCGGCAACGGCAAGCCCGTGACCGATCCCAAGTCGCCGCCCGAGATCGCGCACGCGGTGCTCGGATGGGTCATCGGTAAGGGCCGCTGGCCCGCGTCGATCCCGATGCCGAAGCCGGCGACGAAGTCGTGACCGACGCGAGCAATTGCACCTTCCTTCCGCCACGGCGAGCCGCATCCCACGCGGCTCGTCCGATCGCCCCTACGCATGAACGATGGCTCCACATCGGAGCCCGCTCGCTTCGCGCGCAGGGAGAATCGCACCATGGCAATCGAAGGACGTACCTTTCAGGAAGTGTTCGAGGAAGTTCAGAACCGCGCGCGCGCCAACCTGCCCGACCAGGTCGTGCACGTCGCCGCACTCAAGCTCACGCCGTCGGGGGAGATCGACCACGACGGGCGCAGGTTTCGAATGACCGAGTGGGCGCGCAAGCAACTCGGAGCGTTCCTCGGCCTATCGCGCTGGGGCAAGTGGTTCCAGACGACGTCGGCCGACGAGCGGGCGGACGAGATCACGAGGCGGCTCTCGCGCATCCCGGGCAAGCTCAAGATCCGCGCGACGAGAGCCACGGACGGCAACGTCGACGGCACGATTCGAGCGGTGCTCGCCGAGCGGTTTACGCCCATCGACGATGTGAAAATTCTCGGCGCGATGGACAAGCTTCTCGGTCGTGCGCTCGACTCGTTCCGCTTCCAGCGGGTCGACGTGACCGCATCGACCACCCACTACAGCGCGATTCAGCTCGATGCGCGGAACATTGAGAAGGGCGACATCGTCCCGGGCTGGCACATGCGCAACTCCGAGGTGGGCGCCTCCGCGTTCACGATCGATGAGTATTGGATGACGCTCGTGTGTAAGAATGGGAAGGTACTCGCAGACTGCACCCCAGCAGACGGCTGATCTCGTAACCGTCGTTCTCCCGGGCCACCCGTTGGAGGGCCAGCGGCTCGCGATCGTGCGGCACTGCCGGCGGGGCGACGGATACCGATACGTGGATGCGGAGCATCCGTCCGGCGGCTGGATTCGACTCCCGCTCGAGTGGACCGACCGCGCGGCGCATGCCCTCGTGTCGGGGCGCAACGGGCGGGTCGCGCAGCTCTCATTCGACGGCCTGTTGCGCTTGGCGCGCGCCGTCGACGCCGGCGCCGATTGTCGAAAACTTGACGGCAAGGACACGGTGCTGCCACGTGCGGTCGTACCTGAACACACGTCCAGCTATGCTACCAGCCCGCGAGACCGACCCAGCGACGGCCCTCTGGTCAGCGCTCCCGCCGAACATTCGGGGAAACGTGCTCGGCGCCTGGGCGACGCTTCTTCGAAAAACGTTGCGCACGGCAACGGACACGGAGGCCGCAAACGATGAGCGACAAGATCCAATCGATCCACCTGGACCGACGGGCGACGGTCTACCTTCGACAATCGACACTCAAGCAAGTGTACGAGAACCGCGAGTCCACGAGGCGCCAGTACGCGCTGCGACAGCGCGCCGCTGATCTCGGCTGGCCCGACGATCGGATCGACGTTATCGACGACGATCTCGGCCAGAGCGGATCGAGCACGGAAAAGCGATCCGGGTTCCAGCGCCTCGCCGAAGATATCGCGCACGGGCGCGTCGGTGCGATCTTCGCGCTCGAAGTGTCTCGGCTCGCGCGTTCTTCGGCCGACTGGCATCGACTGCTCGATCTCTGTGGCGTTGCCGATGTCGTGATCGTCGATGAGCAAGCGGCCTTCACGCCGCGCGACTACAACGACCGCCTGCTTCTCGGGCTCAAGGGGACCATGAGCGAGGCCGAGTCGCACTGGATGCGGCTTCGCCTGCAGGGAGGCCGGTTGAGCAAAGCGCGACGAGGCGAGCATCTCCTCGTGGCACCGATCGGCTATGAGTGGGACGAGGTGGCGTCCCGGTTCCGCTTCGATCCCGACGAGCACGTGCAACGCGCAGTACGCCTCGTGTTCGAACGATTCGAGATCGACGGGAGCGCGTTTGCCGTGATGCGATACTTCGTGCGTAACAGCCTCTCGCTTCCGCGACGTGCGTGGCGGACGCAGGGGTCGCAGGAGATCACATGGTCCCTGCCGCGTCCCGATACGATCTTCTCGATGCTCCATCACCCGGTGTACGCGGGCACGTACGTCTTCGGTCGTCGCGAGTCTCGGCCAGCGCTCGTCAATGGCAACATCAGAATGCGCACCAGACTTCTGCCGCGTGAATCGTGGAAGGTGTGTCTGCACGATCGACACCCTGCCTACATCACGTGGGACCAGTACATGGCGAATCAGCACAAGTTGCGCAAGAACCAAACACGCCCGGCGTGGCCCGACCAGCGCGGCGCGCCGCGCGATGGCGCCGCACTGCTTCAGGGACTCGCGCTGTGCGGCCGATGCGGTCGCCGCATGCTGACGGGCTACCCCGGCAAGCACCACGTACCCCAGTACCACTGTGCCAACGGGTATCGGGGCGTGGGTCAGGACGGCCCGTGTTTCCGCCTGCCGGCCGAATACGTCGACGCTGGCGTCGCGCGGACGTTCCTCGAAGCTGTTCAGCCGACCGAGATCGAACTCGCCCTCGCGGTCGTAAACGAGACCGAGCGACAGGCCGTCGATGTCGATCGCCAATGGAAGCTACGATTGGACCGCGCGAAGTATGAAGCGCGTCTTGCGGAGCGACGCTACAAGGCTATCGATCCTGACAACCGGGTCGTCGCACGGACGCTCGAACGCGAATGGAACGACAAGCTCAGGGAGATCGAAGAGTTTCAGCGCGAACATGGTGAGGTGCGACGCCGAGAGAAGATCGATCTGTCCGAGGAGGATCGAGCGCGGGTGCTGGCGCTCGCGAAGGACCTGCCACGGATTTGGAACGCGTCGAGCACGACGAACGCGGAGCGAAAGAACCTTCTGCGCATGCTCGTGCGCGAAGTGACGCTGAGCCCCATCGACGTGCCCGAGCGCATGACGCGGGTGAAGGTGCTCTGGCTTACCGGCGCAGTCTCCGACTTCATGGTCCGACGCCCGCGCAATTGGTGCGTCGCTCCGGCGGAGGCGGAAAGTGTCGTGCGTGTGATGTCGCCCATCGCGGGAGACAAAGCTGTCGCCAACGAGTTGAACCGGCGCGGCCTCGTGACCGGCAAGCGCCGTCGCTGGGACGATCACGCCGTGTGCGTAGTGCGCCGCCGCCTCGGCCTCGGGCGCGGCTACAGCAAGAGGATCGAGCCCGACATCGACGGCGACGGTCGATATTCCGTCCGAGGCGTGGCCGCCTACTTCAAGACATCGAAGCAAAACGTCTACCACTGGATTGCAGACGGCCGGCTCGTCGGAAAGCGCGGAACGGGAACGGGACATCCATACCGCTTCACCCTCGACGACGAGACCGTCGCACGTCTCGCCGACACCATGCGGTCACCGAAGCCTCCGACCTGAGTCTGCGATTCTGCACTCCAGTTGAGTCTCGCGAGCCCGACCATGCGCGTGCTCGCGCTCTTCGCCATCGGGATGATCGTTCACCTGCACGTCGCAGGTACACGCGTCGTCCCGACGATGGAGAGAATCATGTTAAACGATCGCACTTTCGAAGAAGTCCTCGCCGACGTCGAACGTCGTGCCGAGCAGAACCTCGCCGACCGCGTCGTCGCCGTCGCCGACATTCAGATGGCGCCGGACGGCACGCTGACCGCCGAGTCGACACCGCTCACCTACGCGCTCAATTCGCACGGTACCCGCCAGCTGGCGACGCTACTTGGCGTGCGCTGGTCGGCGTGGTTCAACCCGTCGATCAGCGGCCCAGAACGCGCCGACGAGGTGAACCGCCGGCTCTCGCGCACGCCGGGGAAGCTCAAGCTGCGCGCCACGCGAGATCCGGATGGCGGACCGCGCGCGATCCTGCGCGCACTGCTCTCGGCCTCGTTCACGCCGCTCGACGACGTGCGGGTGTTCCGCGCGATGGCCACTCTCATCGGTCCGTTCCTCTCGGACTTCCGCTTTGTCCGCGTCGACATCACGGAAACGACCTCGCACTACAGCGCGGTGCACATCGATCCGCGCGGCGATGCGCGGGACGGACTTCACCCCGGTTGGCACCTCCGGAACTCGGAGGTCGGGGCGTCCGCGCTCTCGCTCGACGATTTCTGGTGGCGCCTCGTCTGCGCCAACGGTCTCACGCTCGAGCTGGACAAGAGGTTGCTGTACCGAACGCACCGTCCGGCCGATGACGGGCTGCTCTCCGCGATGCTCGTGGTCGCCATGTCGAAACTTCGCGATCGCTGGGACCAGGGGGCGAAGCTGTTTCTCCGCGCCCGCGAGGATCGCGTGCCTCACCCCGACGCCGCGGTCGAGTCGGTCCTCGACTCGCCAGAGGTTCCCCGCAGACTCGTCGAAGAAGCCCAGCGTGCGGCGCTCGCCTCGGGCGATCCCACCCGCTTCGGCGTCGTGCAGGCCATCACACTCGTGGCGCACACCACGAACACCGATCCCGACGTGCGCTTCGCGATGGAGCGGCGTGCGGGACAGTACCTCGCGGCGGCGTGAGTTCCCCGTTGCGCTCCGCGCCCGACCTCTTCTTCGAGGTCGGGCGCTTTTCGGATCCGACGGTCAGCTCTCCTGCGCGAAGCACGCGTCGGGACGCGACACGTTGTCGCACGGCGTTCGATGCTTTCCCTCGACCGCACCTTCGTAAGAAAGTACGCGCGTGCGATCAAGGAGGTCGAGCGACGATGATCAGCACGCGGCGTTCGGTTGAGTGGAGGCTCGGTTTGCTCGCGGCAGTCTCGGCCTCGTGACTGAACGCGTGGAAATCACCCTCGGCGAGAATCAAGTCTTCGAACGCGATCGCACGCGCCGTTCGCGACGGTACGACGACGACCGTGAGCACTGTCGCTAGCGCCAGCGCGCGGCGGACGCAGTCCGCGCGACCGTCGTAGCGGGATCCCGCGATCGACGGTCGTCACGGTGCGCGGTTCGCGGCTCCGATCGTCGGTGAATTCGCGACGAAGGCCCCATTCCCGTTCGGCAGGCGGCCCCACGTCTGTCCTGACGGAACCGCGTTGGGCGGATAGACGCCCTGCGCGAGGACCTGATCGGTCGGCGAGACGAACGAGATCGTGTCGCCTGCGCTCGACCCAACTCCCCACGTCGCGTGAAAACACGTCGGCGGGCCGCCCATTCCGCACGCCGTTTGTACGCCGGCACCGGCGTCGGCGATGTTGCCCATCACGACAAGATATCCCAGACCGGGTACGACGGTGCCGGTCGGGAAGCGCACGGCGCGCGCGACCCGAACCCCGCCGTCGTCCTCGCGGTCGGCCACGCCGTGGTTCGAGACGTCGACGGCGGCGAGGCCCGTGTTGAACAGTTCGACCCAGTCGCCGCCGGACGCCGCCATCTCATTGACGACGATGCCCCCGCCCTCGTCTGCCATCATCGTGGTGTCAGTGCTCGCGTCTGTCGTCGGCGCGTCGGGCGCGATCGAGTCGGCGCCGATAGACACGTCGGACGCGTCTATCGTTTGCGAGTCGCGGGAGACGTCGGCCGGCGGCTCCGCCTCCGAACACGCGGCAAGCAGGAACGCAGAACCGCACAGTTTGATCAGACACTGTTTCATCGACTTTCTCCTACTGATTCGCACGTACGCCGTTGCCGCCCGCCTGCCCGCTGAGTCTCAGAACGCCGCACGGGCGACCGCCGACAACTCCCAGAAGTCGCTTCCCGGCACGGCCGACCGCGTCGCGATGCCCGGAATCGACCGCCGAACCACCGCGAGCGCCTCGACCGACTCGACGACGCGCACGCCGCCCGCGACGAGCAGGCTCCAGACGTGGTCGTCGTCTACGACTGTGTTGCGCACGGTGTACGAACCGCGCACCGCGAGAATCATCCGTTCGACGGGCGCGAGGTTCGCGAACGCCTCGAGGACGTACGCCTGTCGATCGGGCCGATCCTCGACGCCCCATGCATACGTGAATACGGTGCCAGCGCGCACGATCATGCCCTGATAGAGAACGCCGACCGTGAGTCGGTGGGCGATTGCATCGGTCACGCCCGATGTGCCGACGACCAGCGACGCAAGCAGCGCGAATGGTCGTCCGCGGCCGAGCGGGAACGGGTGAATCTCCGCAGCAACCTCGAGGTTCTTGCCTCGATTGAACTCCCGCTGATTGTACCCGTCGCCGTTGAACACGCCGACGGACACGGTTCCATACCCCCGTGGCAGTCGCACGCGCGCGGCGACGCCGAGGTCCGCCGGCGCCAGCAACCGCGCTTCTTCGACCGGTACGGGACCCGACATGCGCAGTCGCCATGTTCCCTCGATCGAGGGGACGGTGAGCGTCGGCACTACACCGAGTTGCACCTCGAGCCAGTCGCGCGCGCGGACGGACGCGTACGCCTCTCGCAGACGCACGACCCAACTGTCGCCCGCGACGCCGATCAACGCGCCCTCGGACGCCGAGCGCACGGCCTCGACGACGACGCGCGCGCGGGCGGGACCGAGATCGCCGGTCACGGCGAGGTGCGCACGCGGGAGATCGAATCGATTCGACGTCGTCGCCTGAAGCACACGCGACGCGTCGACATCGTTGGTCAGCCGAAACGCATATTGACCGATGACCTCGAGTCCCGCGCGGAACACGAATGGCCCCGATGCCGCCAGCTGTCGCCAGCCCGCCGTCGTCGGGGGCGCAGCCTGGCCCCAAAGCTCACCGTTGCGCAGATCGGTCGACTGCGCCCTGGCGGTGCGCGTGATCGCGCACACGGCGACAGCGATCACGCACGCGACGCACCACGTCGGCAGGCGCCGCGTCGTCATGGCGCCGCCGGAGCGTGCGGGTCGCTCGAACCCAACAACGTCGCGAGTGACGGAGTGGCCATGTCCCCGGACTCAGGGCGCACGCCGAGCGTCGGGCCCCGGCGATCGAGGGCCGCGCGGAAGTGATCGAAGTCTGCAAGCGTCTGCGCTGCGTACGCGCGACTCGAACAGACTTGCTCCTCGATGAATCCCGCCGCGTCCGTGTCGATGGCGGCGAGCAAGCGCGCGGCGGGCGACCGGTCATCGGGCAACGGAGTTGCGTGGACGCGTCCGAGGAGGCGCGCAAGCACTGCAGCGAACTCCGCGAGTGCCGACGGTGTACCCCGCTCCTCCACCCAACGTGCGACGCGCACGGTTTTGAATGCATCGGACTCCGTGCGAACGACGCATGCCAGTCCGAGCCACTCGACCGCGCCCCAGAGCGGATCGCCCAGTACCGTCGTGTCGGCGGGCCGGGCCCACGCCACGCTCGTTGCGTGTCGAATGCGATCGACGATGCTGTTGACGTACACCCCCGGCGGTTGCCAGCCCGCGCCCGCCGAGTCCGCCGTCTCGCGCACTTCCAGCATCACATCGTCGTCGATACTCTCGCTCGGACCCTGTACGAGGACGAGCACCCGAACGCGCGGCATGCTCGCCACGCCCGAGCCGAACTCGCGCGCCGAGTCGACGATACGGAAGTACGACGCGTCGGGCGCGGTGGGAAGGCTGCGACGATACGAATCGAGCGCGTTCGGCAGCGTGGCAATCGCCCAGGCGGGCAAGTCAGCAACGATGTTCCCGGGATCGGCCGGATCGATCACGCCGCGGCGAAGACGGCGCTGGCCATCGGTGACGGTGGTGCGGTCGACCAGCTCGCGACGCGCGGCGAGGTCTCGCGTGGCCCGGCGGAACATGTCGTCGAGCACGGGATTGCCGCCGGGTTCGACGACGCGCGGCGGCGGCCCGTCGGCACGCAGCGCTCGCAGGGTGTCGACGTATGCTTGCACCGCCGAGCGGACGATGGTGTCCGCGGCGTCGATCGCGGCGGCACGGGCGGCGGGATTGCCGATATTCGCGTCCTGAAGCCCGAGCGTCACACCCACCAGAAGCCTGCGCAGGTCCCACAGGTAGGGCATGCGATCGAACGCATCCATGTCGTTCGGCTCCAGGCTGAACGCGCCGTCGCCTCCACGCATCAATCCGAAATTCTCCGGGTGCGGATCGCCGAGCGCGTACACGTGCGTGTCGGACGAGAAGTGCGAGCGAGAGTTCTGCCCGTCGGCCCAATCGCGCGCGAAGACGGCGAGTGCGCCGCGGTAGTACTCGAACGGCGAACTCGCCATCCGCGCGTAGCGACTGGCGAGCAGGTTCGGGCGAGTCCGCGCGAGGGACTGATCGGCCCGCGCGAGCGTCGACGCGAGCCACGCGCCGCGCGCAGTGTCCGCGTCGGGCGCGCACGCGGCGAGCGTGGCGAAGAGCGCGGTCGCGGGAAGGTGGGCACGCATCGCGCAACGCCGATAGTCGATCGGAGCGAGTGGCGGCAACGTGCAAGATCACAAGTCACGCGATCGGCACCCAAGCTCTGTCAGCGGGCTCGAAGCACCCCGAGCCGCACGCAAGCGACACTCGGTCGTCGGGCACGCGTTGCCGTTACGTCACGAGCCGGTCTGCGGTGGACCGATGTACTGGTCGCACGAATGTCGGGTGGCCTTCACCCAAACTCCATGCACGGCTGCCAGAACTAGGCATCCGAGCGGTCGCCCGCGCGGGGAGGTGCTGCGCATGATTCGAACGCTGCTCGGGAAGATCGACTTCCACCTTCATTCCTACGCGTCCAATACGACCGACTACTATGCGGCCAACCGCTTCGCGATTCCCGAGTCCTACTCCGATCCGCTGAAACTCCACCGCACGCTCAAGGAACAGGGGATGTCGCTGGTGACGCTGACCGATCACAATTCGATCGATGGCGTCCGCGCGATGCTCGATGCCGGACTCCCCGACGTCTTCATCAGCGCCGAGATGACGACGACGTTTCCCGAGGACTGCTGCAACATCCATGTGACGGTGGCGAACATGACCGAGCTGCAGTTCCGCGAGGTCGAGCGACTTCGGGAAAACGTCTACGAGATGATCGCGTACGTCGACGGCGAGATCGGCCAGGAGTTCCGGCGGCCCGCCCCCAACAAGCTCGCGTACTTCATGACCCATCCGTTGATGAGCACGCAGAATCGTCCGTACGGCCGCGATGGCAGTCTCTCGCTCGCGCACATCGAGAAGGCTCTGCTGCTTTGCAACACGTTCGAGGCGCGCAACGGGACGCGATCCAAAGCCCTCAATGAGTTGACGGTCCGACTGTTCGAGTCACTCGACCGCGCGACCATCGAGAGGCTGGCGAATCGTCACGGCATCGAGCCCAAGGGCGAGACCCCCTGGCGCAAGGCGCTCGTCGGTGGATCGGACGACCACTCGGGCATCAATCCCGGTCGAACGTGGACCGAGTTCACGTTCGACGCCGAGCGAGGTGCGACGCCGAACGGCTTGATCGAGTCGATTCGTCGGCTCGACACGCTGCCGGCCGGCGCTTACGGCGGCCCGATCACGCTCGCGCATGCGCTTCTGAAGCTCCTGCACGACGGCTCGAAGGCGGAAACGAAGGGGCGGCCGAAGGGCGCGAGCGCGCCTTCGATCGGGGTCGGCGGCGCTGTCCAGTCGCTGCTGCGCGTCGCGTTCGACTCACGCGCCGCGCGCCCGCACGAGCGGCTGGCACTTCACGCCAACGCTTGGTTCGACACAACGGTCGTGTCACGCATTGCGCGAATCGGAGGCAAACGGGAGCCGTTCGAGCGGGTCTTCGCGACGGAAGTCCACGCCCTGTTGCTCGACGCGACGTTTCGGAAGTCCGTGGCGGCCCTCGACCGCACCGACGACCGAATCTTCCGCGTCATCAGCACACTCGTGAACCGGATCTTCGTTCGCTACGCGGACAACATCGGTCGCGCGGACCGCCACGGCGTTGTTCGAACCATCCAGGAGATCGTCGGACTCGTGTCGTCGAATCTGTTCGTGTCGCTGCCGTATCTCGCGTCCTATTCCGCTCACAGTGCCGACCGGTTCATCGTGCGCGATGTTCGGAAGGAGTTTCGCATCGCCGAGCCGCCGCGCGTGGTGCTGGTCACCGATACGTTCTTCGAGATCAACGGCGTTGCCCGAACCGTCCGCCGGATGATCGCCGAGGCCGAGCGTCGCGGGGTCGACTTCACCGTCGTGACGTGCCTTTCGGCCGCCGAGCAAGGGCGCATCGATGCAGACCGCGACGCACGCCAGTGGATCGAGTCGGGTCGGCTCAAAGTCTTCACGTCGGTCGCCAACCTGGACTTCCCGAACTACGACGGACTACAGATCCGAGTCCCGCCATTCCTCGAGCTGCTGCGGTTTCTCCAGGAAGGCGGATTCACGAAGATGCAGATCAGTACACCAGGGACGGTCGGCGTCGCCGGCCTGCTCGCTGCGAAGACGCTGCAGATGGAGACATCGTCGACGTATCACACGAGCTTTCCCGAGTACGTGGAGAACTACACGCAAGACTTGAGCCTCGAGGCGCTCACCTGGAAGTACATGATCTTGTTCTACCACTCGGTCGACGAAGTCGTCGTGCCGTCGAAGTTCATCGCGCGCCTTCTGCACAAGCGCGGACTGCGCAATCGCAAGTTGCTGATCCTGGACCGCTGGGTGGATCTCGAGAAGTTCCATCCGAAGCATCGGGTCGAGGGGTTTTGGAGGCGGTTTGGCATCGCCGACGATGCGTCGCTCGTGAAGTTCGTCTATGTCGGTCGGTTGGGCGTCGAGAAGAATCTCAAGCTCCTCGCACAAGCGTATCGTCGCCTGCGCGCGACCCGCGAAGACGCCCACCTGATCATCGTGGGCGATGGCCCCTATCGGAACGAGCTGCGTACCATGCTCGCGGGACTGCCCTCGACGTTCGTGGGGTTTCTCGAAGGCGAGGACCTCGCGGCGGCCGTTGCCTCGTCCGACGTCAAGGTGTTTCCGAGCACGACGGACACTTGGGGCAACGCGCCCCTCGAGGCACAGGCCTCCGGATTGCCAGTGATCGTCACGGACGTCGGTGGTCCCGCGGAACTGATGGAAGATGGCGTGACTGGGCTGCGCATCGCAGGACGAAGCGTCGACGCGCTGGTCGACGCCATGCGTGCGCTGATGGATCGCGCGACGCGGGAGCGCATGGGCCGCAACGCGCGCGCGTACGTCGAGCGGAACCGGGTCGACGAACCGTTCACGGCCGTGCTCGACGCCGAGGCGTTCCGCCGACGGCTGCAGATCGACAAGCGCGCTGCGGAGCGCGGCAGCGTCGAGATCATGGGCAACGCGTTCGACCTTTCCGGCCGGGCCGACGAATCCGACGACTCAAGGTTCTCACCGGTGGCCGGCGCATGACGAGCGTCTGGCACTCCGTCGTAGCCGCCGCCGCGTCGGTCAATCCCGTCGCGAACGTGCGTGCTCGATGGCGCCTCTCGCGTGCCAAGCACCCGTCGCTCCGAGGTCACGCACGGATCGCACGGCGCGTCGCAGGCCTACTGGCCTTCTACGAGTACGACGACGAGCACTTCTTCTCTGCCGACGGTGCGCCGCCCGAGGTTGCTGATCGCCGACGCGCAGCGTTCGAGCGCCTCGCGTCGCAGTCGCGCGACCGGGCGCCGCGGACGCTCGCCGCCGGCGACGCACTCGAATTGAGCGTGTCCGACGCGTCGTTCGTCAACGCCTACCGGGTACCGTTTCAGTTCCGCAACCGCGTGCGGTCGCAGCTTCGCGTAGGGACGTTCGTCGACCAGAGCAAGTCGGGTAGCCTCCGTGATCTCGATGGCAACTGGTCGCACGATCTCGGCGGTGCCTACGGTGTCAATCTGTTCGGGTACGAATTCTACAAGCAGTGCATCGTGCGCGGGGTCGAGCGTGTTCGCGATCTGGGGCCGGTGCTGGGGCCGTATCATCCCATCGTCGCGGACAACGCAGAGCGTCTCAAGGCGCTGTCGGGCATGGACGAGGTCTCGTTCCACATGTCGGGCACCGAGGCCGTGATGCAGGCCGTTCGACTCGCGCGCTATCACACGGGTCGATCGCACGTCGTCCGATTCTGCGGCTCCTATCATGGCTGGTGGGATGGTGTTCACGTGGGGGTGGGCAATCCACGGCCCGCGCGCGAGGTCTACACGCTCAAGGAAATGGACGAGGACACGTTGCGCGTCCTGCGGACGCGAGACGACATCGCGTGCGTCCTGGTCAACCCCATCCAAGCGATGCACCCGAACGCCAACGCGCCGACCGACTCGATGTTGGTCGGGGGGGACCGCATCTCGCGCTACGATCGCGAGGCATACGCATCGTGGCTCGAGAAGCTGCGCGATGTTTGCGACGAGCGATCGATCGTGTTGATTCTCGACGAGGTGTTTCTGGGATTCCGACTGGCCATCGGCGGCGCACAGGAGTTCTTCGGTGTTCGCGCAGACCTGGTGACCTACGGCAAGACGTTGGGCGGCGGGCTGCCGATCGGGGTCGTGTGCGGGCGGCGACACCTCATGCGCAGGTTTCGTGACGACCGGCCGAGCGATGTCTGCTTCGCGCGCGGGACGTTCAACTCTCATCCCTACGTGATGGCGACGATGAACGAGTTCCTCACGCATCTCGCGCGCCCCGAGGTTCGTGCCGGCTACGTCGGCCTCGAACATCGCTGGAACTCGCGGGCACGGATGCTCAATGACCGACTCGGCGCGTCGGACCTGCCGGTAGGCGTCGACAACATGGTGTCGGTCTGGACGACGCTCTATCGTGTCCCGAGCCGCTATCACTGGATGTTCCAGTACTACCTGCGGGCGGAAGGGCTCTCGCTTTCGTGGATCGGTACGGGGCGGATCATCTTCTCTCACGACTTGAGCGACGCGGACTTCCGCGAGATCTGCGACCGCTTCGTCGCAGCGGCCGTGATGATGCGAGACGACGGCTGGTGGTGGCGGGACGCGACGGTGACGCAGGCCGCGATGCGGCGGCAACTTGTGCGAGAAATGCTCAGCGCGGCGCTCGTGCGTGGACCATCGGATCAAGCCACTCTCCCCCGATCAAGCGCAGCGGAGAGCGGTAGTACAGCGCAATGTCGTGAAACGGATCCGTGAGGATCTTCGAACACCAGACCAGGCCCGTCTGAACGTTGCGCGTAGCGCAGAGCCAGATCGTGCGCGCGAGCAGACCCGCGGCACCGAGCGCAATCCACAGCACGCTCACGTGGTGGACGAAGTCGTGCCAGTCCGCATACGGACGCGCGAGACCGAATAACGTGGGAGTCACGACGACGACCAGGGGCGACACCGCCCAGGCCGAGAGCAGCACGACCTTGCGTCGAAGGTTGTAGCCGACCTTGATGTTCTCCTTGTGTTCGTGCGTCGCGTCGTTGACGGCGTCGTAGCCCTTGGGCTCGAAGAAGAAATGCCCAGTCTGGCGCAATACCATGGCACCGACCCAACCGAGCATCGCCGTTGCCACGGGATTGAATGGGACGGATGCGTAAGCGCCGAGGAAGCACAGCGCGCTGAGCAGGTGCAGCGACTGATTGATGCGACTGCGGTGATAGTACCGGTGGTCGTCCCAACGCTGAAGCCGCAGCTCCTCGAAGAACGTCATCGGTCGGGCGGTGTCGGCGGCGAGCGTCATGGCGAGTCTCCAACGGTGGGAAGAGATCACGAACGGGAATCGGCGAACCGGGCGTGTGCGGTCCCGCGTCCATCGCTGTGGGACAGACGGAAGAGTGGCTCGCCGACGCGGATCATCGTGCCCTCGGTGACCCGGGCGGCGAACTCGAGCGGTCCGGACGCGAACACGACGATCGTCGAGCCGTTCTCGAAGTGCCCGAGCGGGTCGCCTTTCGCGAACGCGGCGTTGCACGCGATGGCGTTCGGCCCGCGGTACCGAAGGTCCAGGACGTCGGGCAGAAAGTTCAGCCGGATGCTTGCGACCAGGATCGCCGCGACCGGGACCAGCGTGAGAGAGTGATCGCTCGCGAGGTGCAGATCGATGACGGCGCGCTCGTTCTTGCAGAAGAGCTTCTCGACGCGACGGAGCGCGGGAGGGTTGACGTTCCACGTGTCGCCCGAGATGTACGTGACTCCCTCGATCCGGCAGTCACAGGGCGCGTGAATGTGGTGGTACATGCTCGACGTCAGGCGGAGCGTCGCGAACTTCCCATCGCGATATCGCTCGACGAGCGCGGTGTCGTCGAGCAGGTCGCCAAGGGCGTACGGCTGGCCCTTGGCTTGGATCAGCTGGCCATCGCGGACCGACCCGAATGCACCCACGATCGCATCGCACGGACTGACGATCACATCCGGGTCTGGGTCGATCGGCCGCGCGCCCGGTCGCAGCTCGCGCGTGAAGCATTCGTGGACGCTCCGGAAGTTCCGCTTGCGCGCCTCGTCGAGGTTCAGATCGGGCGCAAGCGCCTTCCAGACGGCGATCGAGAGGCCGGCAATCCACGGAGTCTCGATGCGGGTGAACCACCCTGCGAGCCGCGTAGCCGCCTGGCGCGGAATCAAATTCGTGGCCAGGAAATTGAGGTCCTCGTGCGCGAGCAACTTCGCGAATGCCGCGAGACTCCCAGTCGAGGCGAGTGCGTGCGAGTGCATGCAACCGCTGCGTACGTACCGGGGCCGTGTGTGTTCGGCGTGGACGTTCGGTGAACTCTTGCCAACAGGCGCGCGAGTACGTCCGTCGGCTGACGGGTCATCGACGTGGGTGTGCTGAGCCGCCGGTTCGACCCTCCCCGTGCCTGCCGTCCGTGCCGGTGCGTCCGCCTGCGCCCGGTGCCCTTCGCTGCAGGATCACGTCGGCGCGGCGATTGAGCCGTCGGCCGACAGCTGTGTCGTTCGTGGCCACGGGCTGATCGGCGCCGGCGCTCGAGACTTCCACGGAGTCTGGCGGAACGTTCGCGCGCCGGAGGTAGTCGGCGACCGCGTGCGCTCGGGCCGCGGCTACTCGCGGGTCGGGGCCATCGAGATCGGCGTTGCCGATGACGCTGGCGTGCGTCACACCGGCCCGCAGCCGTTGCGCGACGGCGTCGAGCGAGCGACGCGCTTCGACTCCGAGCACGGCACTCTGCGCACCGAACAGAATGCGAACGGTCTCGGGTCGAGAGACGTCGTCGCCGTCGTTCGCCGGGACCGGGATGTCGGTCGGGGCATCGTTCGGGACGAAGCCGTTCGCCGCCACGCTCTCGCGCGCCGCCGGGGAGAGCGCGAATCGGAGGAACAGGATTGCCGAACGCGACGGCTGCTCGCGCGTGTAGAGGAGCAGCGGACGATAGATGGGATACGTCCCGTCCTGGATCGTGGCCGCGTCGGGCAACATCGGCGCACTCGAGCCATCGGACGCGACCGGGACGACGCGAACGCCTCCGTGGGCAAAGCCCGCGGGTACATAGCCGATGGCCCCGGGGTCGCCCGCGACGCGGCGTGCGATGTCGTCGTTGTGCTCGACTGCGACGACGTCGGAAGCGAACGCCGCCGTGTTGTGTTCGTCGCCGTGGCGCAGCACGCGGTCACGGAAGAATGCGTGCGTGCCCGAGTAGCTCGGCCTACCGAAAAGGTGAATCGGGCCGGGCGAGCCCCCGACACCACTCCAATCGCGGAGCGAGCCCGAGTAGATCGCGCCGAGCTGTTCGATCGTGAGCGACCGAACGCGGTTGGAGGCGTGCACGACGATTGCGATGCCATCGTAGGCGATCACGTATTCGCGCAGAACGAGCCCGAGCTGCGACGCCCGTTCGCGCTCGACGACGTTGATCGAACGGGACGACGCGCCGATCTCCGCTGAACCGTCGAACAGCCCCGCGAACGCGGTCGCCGATCCGAGGGCTTCGACATCGATCCGAACGGTCGGCTCCGTCGTTCGGAAGCGGCGAGCGAGGTCGAGTCCGAGTGCCGCACCGATCGTGTCCGAGCCTCGCATACGGACAACATGTGTCGCCGTCGGCGTACGCTGGAACGTCACGGGTTGGTTGACCCACGCCTCCAGCGGCACGCCGGCACGCCGTGCGGGTCGAAAGCGGTACGTTCGCACCACCGCGAGTGCGATCGACTCCATCGCCGCAAGGTCGGGACGCGATCCGTACACTCTGGCGTCGCACACGTGACCCGTGGAATCGACCAGCACTCGACACACGATCGTGGGCGCGAACGCCGACGATGAATCCGGAGTGAACGGCGCATCGCCCGACACGAAGACAGGTTCGCCATCGGCGCGGAGCGGATCGATCGCAGCGGTCCCGGAGTTCTGGGTGTTCGTGGCGCGCGAAGCAGGTGTCGATGCGGCCCCGCCCGACCGCGGCGCTCGAGGTGCGACGTACAGACGGACCATTGTCGCCGCGAGAACCGCAGACAGGGCCGCGAGACAGATCCAGCCGACGAGTCGCAATCCTGTGCGCTTGTTCCGCGCTACCGCGGACGGTTCGGGCACGGCATCTGCGCTCGTCCTCGACGGACGTTCGATTCGGGTTGCCGCGTCGGACTCCTCGGCCGGTCGCGGAGGGACCGCCGGATCGACTCGTCGCCGCAGAAGACGGCTGGGAATCGACGGCGGTGTGCGGTCGGGGTCGTACGAATCCCCCATCGGTTGGCCGGCGCATGGAGCCGCCATCGCACGACGGATCGGCTCCAGCCGGTCGGCGCACACTCGGGTGACATACTCGCCCACCTCGCGTGCCGACGCGGGTACGACATGCCCGTGCGCGGCCAGCTCGATCTCGGCTGCGAACTCGCGCGCGGACGCGGGACGCGCGGCGGCCTGGCGGTCGAGCGCACGAATCACGACGGCGTCGAAACACCCGGCGTCCGGACGCAGGCTCGACGGCGCCGCGATCGGCGTGTGCAGCAGCGCATGCATGACCGACGCGTTGCTCTCGCCGCGAAACAGCCGTGTCGCCGTCAGTGTCTCCCAGAACAGCACGCCGAGGGAGAACAGGTCGGAGCGGACGTTTGAGACGCCGTCGACGACTTGTTCGGGCGCCATGTACCCGAGCTTCCCCTTGATCTTGCCGTCACGGGTCGAGGTCAACCGCACTTCGGCCTTGGCCACGCCGAAGTCGGTCAGCCGCGAAACCCCGTCGACGCCGACGAGCACGTTGTGCGGTGAGACGTCGCGATGGACGATCGCAAGGCGCACGCCATTCGGATCCTGCCATTCGTGCGCGGCTTCCAGGCCGGCGAGCGCGTCGAGCACGATTCTCAGGACGATCGGCAGCGGAATGGGCGTCGCGCTGCGCGCCGCGCGGTTTGCGATGGCGCCCAGGTGGTCGCCCTCGATGAACTCCATCGCGAGGTAGTAGCCACTCTCGCCGTATCGTTCGATGTCGAGCGTCGCGACCACGTTCGTGTGCCGGATGTGCGCGGCGAGTCGCGCTTCATCCAGGAACATCGAGACGAACTCCTCTTCGTGCGCGAGATTCGGGTGCAACACCTTGAGCGCGACGAAGCGTGCAAACCCGGCGAGGCCTGAGACCCGAGCGAGATAGACGCTCCCCATGCCCCCCGACGCGAGACGATAGACGACCTCGTAGCGCCCGAGCTGCGTTCCCTCGGCCATCCAAGCAGATGCTTCAAGTGTCGTCGGCATCGCGGGAGATCGAGTCAAAGTCTTGGTGGGCGACGCACCGCGGCAGTTGCGCGCCTGCGTAGACCCGATGCCCATGCTGCCAGCGAGGCGCGGCGGTCCGGTGACGTCGGTGCGTCATCGAAGTCACTGCGTCGTCGCACGGCGAGCGTTCGATTGATGGCGGCACACCGCGACCTCATCGGGTGACGGTGTCGTGACCGTCGCGGGGCGAACCGGGGAATTGCGCGCGCTGGCGCAAGTTCGTGTTGTCGACGTCGTCGTCGCGCACTAAGAGCCGACGCGCGCGCGGCGAATGGGCCGCGTGCGCTGCGATCTCGGACTCGAGACTCGCTTCGGAGGAGGTTCTCATGCGTGCGTTGGGATGGCTCGCGGCGGTTCTTCTTCTCACCGGTCCCGCGTGTGGAACGATGGACCGCGTCGACGCGGGCGACGCGTTCGCGCTCGACAGCGCCGGTGACGCGGGACGCGATGTGCGCGACGACTCGGTCGATGCGTCGGCCGACATCGTGGACGCCGCTGCGAACGACACGATCGATTCGCCCACGGCCGACACCGTCGAAGCCGCGACGGACGCCGGAACACTCGACACGCGTGACGTGGCCTCCAGTGACGCCGTCGACGTCACCACTTCGGACGTGCGCGCCGATACGCCGGGCGACGCTCCGACGGAGGCCGCTATCGACGTCGTGGTGGATTCGCGCACCGACGTCGGGGCCGACACTTCAACCGACGCTGCAACGGACACGATTGCGCCGATCGACGGCGGAGTATCCCCCACGGTGTTCGTCCTGCGCGTGGGCGACGGCACCGCTGCGTTGACGAACGCTTCCACGGCGATCTTTCTCGAGGAGCATCGAGTGAGCGACGGGTCACTCGTGGGCACGCCGATCGCGATGCCGGTGGCGATGAGCGGCACAAACCGACCATTGACGCTCTCAGGCACCGCGACGTCCGAGGGCGGACTCTCGCTCTCCGGTGACGGCCGCTTCCTCGTGGTCGGCGGATACGCGTCAGCGCCTGGAATGGCCAGCATCGCGGGAACGACGTCCGCGGCGGTCAACCGCGTCATCGGTCGTGTCGATCGAGCGGGAGGGGTCAACACGTCCTCGTTGCTCGATGCGGCGTACTCGGGCAACAACATCCGCGGCGCGACGACCAACGACGGATCGGTGCTGTGGGCGACGGGCACGGCGTCGTCGGCAGGTGGCGTCTACTCGATCGCGCTCGGTACGACGGGAGGCACGCAGGTAGCGGCGATGCCGTCGAATCTTCGCCATGTCGGAATCTTCGAGGGTCAACTGTACGCGAGCGCGTCGTCGTCGCCGAACTTCGGGATCGTTCAGATTGGCACGGGATTGCCAACGATCGCCGGTGCAACCGGAACGCTGCTCTCAGGGTTTCCGGTGGCGAGCGGGCCCAGTTCGTACGGCTTCGCGGGGTTCCGGCGAGGCATGGGAACGGGCATCGACACGCTCTACGTCGCCGACGATCGAGCACCGTCGGCGACCGGCGGCGGAGTGCAACGCTGGCAGCTGATGGCCGGGACGTGGACGCTCACCGCGACGTTCTTCGACTCGCTCACCGCCGGGGTCCGCAGCCTCGCAGCATACGTCGATGGCGCGAACGTCGTCGTGGTCGCGAGCACCGCAGAGACACCGCAGCGACTGATCGCGTACACCGACACGGGCACCGTCGCGCCCGTCGCGCGCGTCCTCGCGACCGCCGCTGCAAACGCCGCCTACCGCGGCGTCGCGCTCGCCCCGCGCTGAACGGGCGCGCGAGCGGATCGGCGCACGGACATCACTCGAGTTCGTCACCTCGCGACGAACATCGGCCGCGGCGACAGTTCCCCCGTCGTCACACGAGGGACCCGCGGCTGTCGCGCGCGGGTCCCATCGTCTCGCCATGACGAACGACATGACGAACGAATGGTGGAACCCCGCTGGACTCCGCGTGCAGTTCCAGCCGATCTACGAATTGGAACCACAGCGCATCTGGGCCTACGAGGCGCTGGGTCGCGGACCGGTCGGCGCGCCGGGACCCCGAACGATCATCGAGTGGGCACACGCGAACGGACGCCTGGTCGAGCTCGAACACGGCTGGCGGCGCATCGCGATACGGACCATCGCGCACAGTCGCGAGCGAGCGCACGCGAAGTTCTTCCTGAACGTCGATCCGCGGATCATCCACTGCGTGGACTTCCGACCGGGATTCACGAAGTCGCTGTTGGAGCTGTTCGACCTCCGGCCCGAGCAGTTCGCGTTCGAACTGACGGAGTCGGGACCGCTGATCGAGACTCCCGAGCTCGGTGCGCTGATATCTCACTACAAGACGCAGGGGTTTGGAATCGCCCTGGACGACATCGGACAGGGTTTCTCGTCGCTCTCGGCGGTCGTCCGCCTGCGACCGAACATTCTCAAGATCGACCGTGATCTCGTCGACGGGATCGCCCGCGACGGCATGCGCCAGCACTTGATCGCGTCGCTCGTAACATTTGCCGAGCAGTGCGGCATGAGCCTGATCGCCGAGGGCATCGAGACTCCGCGAGATCTCGTCGCGCTGATCAACTGCGGCGTGCGGTACGGCCAGGGATTCCTGCTCGCGCTGCCTGGCGACCTGTCGTCGGACGACGCTCACGGCCCACAGCCCGTTCCTCTGGTCTGTGCGGCCGAGTCACACTCGCGGTAACGCGAGCCGCGTGAGGGCGAATCGTCGGTTGACACCCAACCGCCCCGGCACTGTCGCAGACCGAGAGCACCATCGGGCGTCATGAGCCCGCCAACGCTGTGGCAGATGCTGAGCGCCCAGGCGGATCATGTGGTTCGCGGTGCGATGCTACTCGAAGCGATCGCCGCGCCCGGTGCCAACGCCGCGCGGACCAGCGCCGAGATCTCGGACATCGAGCAGGCGGGCGACCGAGTCACGCACGACATCATTCTCAGCCTCCAGCGCCACTGGATCGTGCCGATGGAACGCGATCAGACCCACCGGCTTGCGACGGCGCTCGACGACGTGCTCGATCGCATCGAGGACGCGGCGGGCGTCGTCGAAGCGGTGGGCGCACTGGACGGCGACACCTCTCTCGCGGAGGTCACGTCAATGATTCGCGAGATGGCCGTGGGGCTCGCATCCGCGCTCGTGACCCTCGGCCCGCGCGATCGTATCCGCCAGGTGCTCGACAAGTGCCAGGCGATCCACGTCGAGCTTGAACGAACCCGACGCGAGGCACGTGTCGCGCAGGCGACGGCGATTCGCGAAAGCGTCTCCGCCGACCGTTCCCTGCGGGTAGGATTCGTGCTGCGGGCGCTGGCCGCCGTCGCCGATGCCGTCGGCGACGGAGCCAACGTGCTCTCCGACGTCGCGCTCGCGCAACTGTGATTGCGACGGCCCGGCCCGCCCGTTGCGCTCCGGCAATCAGGCCGCGGGTGTCCATGGCGTGGGCGGAGAATCGTTGTCGGCGCTCGCTCGTCGACGGTCCGCGCGCACGAATCGTTCGTCGAGAATGGCGCCAACGTCAATCACCGCGGGCACCTCGCCGCGCGCGATCAGGTCGTGCACGACGGCCCGCAGTCCGACCCAGCTCACGGCGGGCTCGAGGCGCCAGGTTGCCAGTGCGCGCTCGGCCTCGCGCGCCGCGGCGCCGTATGGCAGTTCGAACTCGCACGCGAGCGCGACCGTGAGCACGACCGGATCCGCGATCGCTGCTGCCGCGCACCGCCAGTAGACACGTACGGCGGCGCCGACCTGCACCGATTCCGCGACGAGCGAGTGTTCACTGGCGATCAGAACTGCGCGGGGCCGTCGCACGCGTGCGCGAGGTCCATCGTTGCTGGGACCAAGCGGCACGGCGGGCTCACTGTCAAACGTCGCGTAGTCGGCCGGCGCCACGGCGGCGCAGACAATTCTCGCGCGCAGGCCGCGACAGATCGCGCGAACCGCCGTGGACGCCGGCACGATCGCGATCATCGACGCGGCGTTGGCAACGGCGTCGAGCGGCTCGTTGCGGCTCGCCATCGCCTGCACACGAAGGTCGACGAGGTCTCCCTCGACCACGTCGATCGCGCTCGCGAGCAACGCAGGGTAGGCGGGGGACGGTTCACTCGCGTGAACGCAGAGGGTGATGTCGCGGCGATCGCGACCTGGCGCCATTCGGGCTGGCTGCGGGGTTGGGTTGTTCATGACGCACATCGTGCGCGTCCGCGGCGTCGGCGCGCTGCCAACGCGGTGAAGCTTTCGAAACGGCGGGCGGGAGCGACGACGTGGAATCCACTTCCGAACTCAAGTCAGCGCAGGCGAGGCGCGCAGCACGACCGCGCGACTACGAGAGCACCCCGTGACGCCGCACGACGTGATGCCCGGATCGACGTTCAAAGCGTGGTGGCGCTGCGCGCGTGATCCGTCCACCTTTGGCACGGTCGCGTCTCCGATCGCACGTATCTCGGCCGTGGCTGTCCGATCTGCGCCTGGCGAATGGTGATTCCCGCGACGTCCCTGCGACGAATGAACCGCGCGCTCGCTCGTGAATGGCACCCAACCCGCAACGGTGACCTGGGTCCAGGCGACGTCACGGCGGGCTCCCAGAAGAGCGTCTGGTGGTAGGGCCCGCACTTCACTGACCACGAATGGCAGGCGACGGTCGCCAATCGCAAGAAGACGGGCTGCCCGATGTGCAAGCGCAAGGGCGTGATCCCCGCGGAGAGCCTCGCGGCCGTGTTTCCGGCGATCCCGCGGGATTGGCACGTCGAGCGGAACGGCGATGAACGTCCGACCGAATTCCGGCCCGCCAGTTCGCGGCGCGTGTGGTGGAAGTGCGCGGAGGATCCACGCCGCGAGTGGGAGGCGTCGATCTCCCAGCGCACGCGCATCTCGACGGGTTGCCCGGTGCGCGCGCGCAAGAGGGTCGGCGCCGAGACGTCGTTGCTCGCGAAGTTTCCGTGGGTCGCGCTGCTGTGGCACCCGACGCGCGACGGGGACCAACTGGCATCGGACGTCGCCGCTGGATCGCATCGGCGCTTATGGTGGCAATGTGGGCGACATCCCGCGCACGAATCGCAAGCGCCCGTCCGGTTAGCCAGAGTGCGCCCGTGATCGCGCGAGAGGCCGCGTTCGGAAGCCGCGACCGACGCTCGATTCGCGGCCGACCTGAGCGCGAGTTCCATCCGGCGCTGAACCCCGCACTGACGACCGCCACGTTGAGACTGGGTTCGTCGCGAGTCGTGTGGTGGCGTCGCTCGCGCGAACCGGCGCACGAATGGTCGTGCGTACTGCGCGACCGGCTCAAGCGCCACGGCGTGGGGTGTCCGCGGTGTTCGGGCCGCTCGTAACGTTCGCGACGTCACTGCGCGGGATGCATCCCGACATCGCGCGAATGGCACCCGACGCGGAACGGCGAGCTGCGCGCCGTCGACGTGCGCCCGACGGCGAGCACGCGCGTCTGGTGGCGCTGCGAGCGCAACCCCCGACACGAGTGGCGCACGTTCGTGCACACGCGCGTCTACGTGGGCACGGCTCCACTTCAATCCTCGGATGCGCCGCGTCGGCCGCGATCGCAGCTCGCAGAACGGCAACCTGGCGCCAGCGCCGCGGCCCTCGCGCGGTCTCCCTCGCCGGCCGCTCATCGACGAGGACTTCACGGACAAAGACCGCGCGCGCTTCTGGGACACCGCGAAACGCTCGAAGGGATGCTGGCGCTGGACTGGGCCGCTGGCGCGGCCGAGCCGGTACGGCGTATTCACCGTCGGAACTTCCCGGTACTACGCCCACCGCGTCGCGTACCTGTTCGAGTACGGCGAGGATCCGGGAACGTGGCAGGTGATGCATACCTGCGACGTGCGCGACTGCGTTCGCCCCGACCATCTCGTGTTGGCCACCGTGCGCGAGCGCATCGCTCTCCAGCGTGCACGCGGGCGCCGGCCGGTCGGCGCTGAGCATCCATCGGCGCGAACGTGAGCCGGCGCACGCGGCCGCCCGAGGTGGATTCCGCGACCGCGGACCGCGTGAACGCGCCGCGCTCCTCGCGGAGTGTTCCGCAGCTCGCGAATTTGTCCGCTACTGCGGGCAGTACCACGATGGAATTGGCACGGGCGTCACGTGGCGGGTCAGCAACGCGAGCGCATAGAACAACACGTCGTTCAACAACATGAGCGCGCCGAAGTGCGCGATCCCTTCGACGACGCCCCTGCGCGCGAAGAAACGCCCGGGTGCCGGCATTCCCGCGATCGCGTAGGCGCCGAATCCGGCAAACGCTCCTGCCACGAGCGCCAGCATCGAACGGCCGTACCAGTCCATCGCGACTCCGCGAACTGCGCGCGCCAACTCCCACCGGTGCTGCAGCGGAAAATACCAGAGCACGGGCCAGCGCGCGGCAGCGCTCGCGAGGAACACGATACCGAAGATGAGCCGCGCAGTCAGAAAACCGAGCAGGAGGCGGTGGCTCGGTCGCATCGCTACACACTCCTGACCGAGACGATGAAGATGCCGCTCACGACGTTGAACCACGCCGTCGCGGCCACGAACAGGCTCATGCCCGCGTACACCCGCACGAGCAATCGGTCGTCCGGATCGTTCGTGAGGCGTCCGCCGAGCGCGCCCAGGGCGAGCGCGAGCAGGAGGGCGATCGTCGCCATGTTCTCTTTGAGGTCGAACAGGCTCGAAACCATCGGATGGTGGCGGTCGAGGAAAAGCGCGCGGACGTGGTAACGGTACGTCGGGTACAAGAGCGCCCCGAGCAGATAGACGGTGACGTACGCGGTCGCGACGATCCGGGCGTAGATGCGTTCCAAGCGTAGAGCCCCCTTCCCACGCAGGAACGCAGGCATCCGAAGTGCGTGATGCGTCGCCGAGCCGATCAGCACGATGGCGGCGGCGGCGTGGAGGATGAGCAGCAGCTTGCGCGCGCCGAAAAGAAAGGTGTGAGCATCGGGTGGAACGGCGCAGGGTAGCATCGCGGATCGAGTGCTACCAAGAACCGCGGCCGATGACGAGGGAGCGCGCGACCCGCTTCGATGTTGATGCGGATGTTCGAGAAGCGCCTTCGCGGATACTGCGCCATCTGGTACGCGCGGGGCGAGGCGCCGCTCGGGTGTGCCGAGCCGCGTGACGAGACAATCGTTGAGTACGACCAGGAAGTGCTTCGGGCGATCGACGAGCGGAACGAACTCGAGTGATCGGCGCTGCACTCGCTCGAACCCACGACCGTCGGGACGAGCGCAGTCCTCGCGGTCGGTTGGCGTCCAACCTGGACCGGGCAGCTCTCTTGCCCGGCCGCGGCACCGTCCGTGCCCGAAGACGCTCCGAAAGTGCGCGGCACAAGCGCGGCGATGGTGTGGATGTCGTGCACGTGATCACGCTCGTGACGCACACGACCAACACGGCTCCCGACGTACGTTCCGGCGCGGAGCGGCGCGCGGGTCAGTGCGTCGCGGCGTGACTGCACGTCACATCCTGTGCCCAACTTCCGACTGCGCGCCGGGCGTTTTTCAACCAAAGTCCGCCGTCGCGGACACCGACGCCGTGACGATGAAGATGCGCAACATCGGAATCGACGGTGGGCCGAATATGCGCGGCGCCGAGCGGATCGTGCTATCAAAGCCGCCAATACTCACATCGAACGTCGCTGCGCCGGCCGCGCGGCGGACGCGGCGAGAGAGCAGCCGCCGCACGGAGGGCACTATGCCGAAACGATCGGCCTTCTCTTGGGCCAGGATGGCGCCCGTTTACTTTACCGCACGCATCGGCCCGCGGAGGATGATGTCCTGGCCGCGACGCTCGCAGTAGCGCTCGCGAAGCTGCCGGATCGCTGGGATCGGACGCTCGAACTCCTCACGCGCGCACGAGGGACGACCGTTCCGCATCCCGACGCAGCCGTGGAGGCCGCACTCGATGCGCCCGGCATTCCGCGCGCGCTCGTCGACGAAGCTCAGCGCGCCGTTCTGCGCGACGGCGATCACTCTCGCTACGGCGTCGTGCAGGCGATTACGCTCGTCGCGCACACCACGAATTCCGATCCCGACGTGCGATTCGCGATGGAGCGCGCGGCGGGGATGTATCTGAACGCGGCGTGATGTGCCTCGCACTCTGAACGCCCGACTCGATGAGTCGGGCGTCTTGTGATCCAGCGATCGGCACCATTCAGCGCTTTCGTCTCCCGAGCGAGCTCGTGCATTTCCGAGCTTCACATTGACGTTCGCAACGTCGGTGAAGACGCGGCACAACTTGCATGCGAAGTCCATAACAGCGGGCGGTGACGTGTCGAGGTAGGTGTCATTTCCATCTGTGAATTCAGACTAAAACGCGATTCGCGAGCGACGAAAATTGACCGAGGGCGAAACGCGCGATTGAACGGTTGACGGCGAGGTCGAATCAGTTGAAAGGTTGTTTCGACCAGCGGCGAATTCGACGCCGCACCAACGCAGAACCCCGAAGCAGCGGAGCGCCGAAGCAACACATGGGAAGCTCATCGATCGAATCGAGTCCACGTCAGTGCCGCGCTCCGGCGGATGCGCGCGCTGCACGTTCAGTGGAACGGACGGTCGCGGTGGCCGGTCGATCGACGGCGTGGCTCCGCCATGGTGCGGTCCGTTCGGCGGTTCAATTTCTTCATTCCGGCGTTGGGGTTTCGCCGGAACGAATCAGATTCGACCCCGACGGAGCAGTCTGATGGCGATGCATCTTCTGGCTTTCCGTGGTTCCGGTGTCTTGACCACCTCGAGCGTCCGCCAGACCCCGGTGACGGACAGCATCGTCGCGGTGTCGAACACAGCCTTCGTGCTCGAGCAGGCGATGGAGGCGGTCGCGGTGTACGCGGGCGCCTCGGGCATCACGCTGGCACAGGTCACGATCCCAGCGAGTCCGCTCGCGAACGCTCTGGTCCGGCCGATCGATGTCTCAGCGACGCCGTCGTCGGACCCAAACGTGGCGGTGTTCTCCGACGCGCCGCTCCGCATCGCGCAACAAACTGAGTTGGCACTCGTCGGGACGGGGAGCGGCGGGACGCTGACCATTACTTCTTCCACGAGCTGTGGATTCATGCGAGTCATGCTGGCTCCCTAGTTCTACAAAGAAATGCCTTGTCGCTGAGTTCATTCTCTGCGAAACATGAACTTGAATCCCATTCAACGCATTCAGCTGCCAGAGCGTGTGTGGCGCGTCTGCTCGCTGCTCATCAACGGGATCATCGCCGTCGCCTCCGCCTGCGAAGATGGTCATGTCTACATCCACTATGTCCACACAGGGCGGCTCATCGCCAAGTCAGCCAAGTTGGGTCAACAGGCTCGCTCCGTCTGCGCCGATCCCGAGGGCAATCTCCTCGCGGGCACATGCAACCCCAATGCCATCCACAGCGTCAACGCGGCCGACAGGACAGCCCGCT
>Ga0209726_10001311_pt1 | contig 40861 bp, 33 predicted proteins | sample Subgrocontami54m_FD_187453 | JGI IMG/M metagenome (GOLD analysis project Ga0209726, IMG submission 187453) | Subsurface groundwater microbial communities from S. Glens Falls, New York, USA - GMW46 contaminated, 5.4 m (SPAdes) (version 3) | ecosystem: Environmental > Aquatic > Deep subsurface >...
TGGGATCCGGTGCAAGATCAACCTCATCCCATTCAATACTGCCCCCGACTTGCCGGATCGCGCCTCGCCGCGGGAGCGGGTGGAGGTCTTCCAGCATGTCCTCCACGATGCCGGCCTGACAGCCACGATCCGGGAGAGCCGCGGCTGGGACATCTCCGCGGCGTGCGGGATGTTGCGCGTCGAGAAGGAGAACGCTTGAACCGCCAAGACGCCAAGGCTGGTAAGGTTGAACCAATTGACCCTCCGCGGGATTCCTTTCGAAAGGCAGAGGCCGGTTCCGGTCAGCTACAAAGAGCGGAATGTTGGCGAGGGGCGGGTCGACCTTCTAGTGGCACAGGAGCTGCTTGTCGAGTTAAAAGCAGTTGAGGCCCTCGCCCCAATCCACAAGGCACAGGTGATCTCGTACCTCAAGGCTATGGGACTTCACCTCGGCCTGCTCATCAATTTCAACGTGCCCGTCCTCAGGGCAGGAATTCAACGAGTTGTGCTTTCATAATTCAGTCCGCCAGGGATGAGTTGGAACTCTTGGCGTCTTGGCGGTTAGCGGTTTCTTCGAGCGGAGAAAACCCTTGACACTGCGGTGCTGCATTCGTAATATGCGTCCGCGGGGTGGAGCAGTCCGGTAGCTCGTTGGGCTCATAACCCAAAGGTCGCTGGTTCAAATCCAGCCCCCGCAACCAACGCTGGTTTCCAGGAATGAAGGCCTCGGCCGCACCCCGGTCGGGGCCTTCGTGTTTCCTGGGCTCCTATATTCGACCGGCTGCGGATTTATCCCGAAGAGTGCAGTTCAACCGCAAAGGGCGCAAAGGAACTGCCCGCATTCACAGCGCTGACCTGGAAAAACTTGGGACACGCCCCGGAAGATTTCGGTCCGGCGGCTCCTCTGAGCTGATGAGAGTTGGCGACTCTTTGCGACCTTTGCGGTCTTGGCGGTGATATTTTTGGACTGAACTTGTATTTCCTCCAGCAACAACATGGATCAACCAATGCATCGTTCGTAGCTTTCACATACTGAGAAAAAAATCTTGCTATTGGGGGTCGCACATAGTATGTAAGTTGCGGTAAATTCTATCTCGCCTAGAGGAGCGCTGGGTTGGCCCGCCGGTCTGAATTAAGAGCCAGGCGGGCCTAAGCGAGAACTGGCATGGAACAGCCAGCCCCCGATCCCGCCATAACAGCCCGCAGGGGAAAGACTGCGCCCCTGCGGGCTTTCGTGCTTCGTGTAAGGATTGCCGCGATTCCCAATTCATTGATCTGCTGAACCGTCTCCGGCGTTTGGGTAGGGGGGTCCGATGGCCCGGCAGAGATCGCGAGGCCTGTCTGACCGCACACGCCGGGGATCGGCCGCCGTTCATTCCCTCCTTGTCGCCTCTGCCTTCCTGGCAGCGGCGCTGGCCGAACCTGGGACCCCTCGCCCTCCGCAAAAGGCGCCCCCCGCCCAGCGCGATGTCGCGGTTCAGCCGGTGCCGCTCGCAGGTGGAGCCCTCTACGCTAGCTCCTGGGCACTGGTCGTGGGGGTCAACGAGTTCCAGAACCCCAAGGTAAGCCGCCTGAACTACGCGGTCAATGACGCCACCAGCGTCGCCCAGGCTCTTCAGGCCCTGGGATTCCCCTCGGGGAACATCATCCGCCTCCTGAACCGCCAGGCGACCCGGTCGGAGATCGAGCGGGTCCTGAGCAGTGTCCTGCGCCGCCGGGCCGGCCCACAGGACCGGGCCTTCGTTTTCTTCGCCACCCATGGCGTGACCCTCCCCCTACCTGGCGGCGGCGAAGAAGGCTACCTCCTGCCCTACGACGCCGACCCTGACGACCTGCCTCTGACCGCTTTCTCCATGTCCCACATCAAGCTGATCGGCCAGCGCCTCCCGGCGAAGCACACCTTGGTTGCCGTGGATGCCTGCTACGGCGGCTACTCCCTGGTGCGGGGTCAATCACCGCCGGTCGTGGACAAGCGCTACCTGGATCTCATCAGCAAGAGCCGGGCAGTCCAGGTCATGACCGCCGGCAGGAAGGATCAGCCTGTGATCGAGGACCAGGGTCATGGGGTCTTCACCCGGAAGCTGCTTGAGGGCCTGGCTGGCCATGCCGACACGAACCAGGATGGCCTGATCACCTTGAGCGAACTCGGGGCATGGCTGCATCCCCGCGTTGCCCAGGCTTCGGACTACAAACAGGACATGCAGTGGGGAAATCTCGATGGCGAGGGCCAGTTCGTCTTTGTGCTTCCACGGGGGCAAGGGGCAATTCCACCAGTTGACCAATCGACCACTACACCCCAGTTGCCGCCCATCGCCTTGACCCCTCCGTCCCCACCGGCTCGCCCACCCACGGGCCTCTTGGTCTTTCAGGGCACGCCCCCCGGAACGACGGTCTTCTTGGACGGCAAAGAAGTGGGCAAGGCGCCTCTGCGCCTTGAGGCGAATGCGGGCACCTACACCCTCCGGCTGGAAGCCGCGGGATATAAGGCCCGTGAGGTTCGTATCGAGGTGAAGGCGAACACCGAGCAGCCGATCCATTTCGAATTGGAGCGGATTATTGAAAGTCTGAGCGCAGGCACCATTGGGCGTCAGTTCAACTGGCAGCGGTTTAAGGGCACGCAGCTGCGCGTCGTGCTCAATAAGCATCCCTGGCAGGTGAGCATCCAGCCCTACCTGAAAGAATTCGAGGCCCTGACGGGCATCAAGGTGATCGCCGAGGTTTATCCAGAGGACCAGTTTCGGGCCAAGACCCTGGTCGAGCTTACCTCTGGTGCCAGCACCATTGATGTCTTCATGAGTATGCCGGCGCACGAAGGCCTGAAGTATATGCGGGCCGGCTGGCTTCAACCGGTGGACGAGTTCCTGAAAGATCCCTCGCTCACAGCCTCCGAGTACGACTGGAACGATTTCCTTGAGAAGACCCGGGAGGCTGTGACGGTAGAGGGGAAGATCATAGGCCCACCGATCCAGGTGGAGAACGTGTCCCTCATGTACCGCAAGGACATCTTTCGGAAATACAACGTGAGGGTCCCGACTACCCTACATGAGCTAGAAGCCGCTGCTCGGGTATTAAACGGGAAGCCCATGACAGATGACGGTCAACCCGGCTTCGGAATCGTTAACCGTGGGAAGCGGGCTGCTGCTACCTCCATGTTCGCCGGCATGCTGCACGCCATGGGAGGCACCTGGCTTACGCCGAATCGCGAGCCCGCCATCAATAGCGAAGAGGCAATTGAGGCCATTGACATGTGGGGCCGCCTCCTCCGCTTGTACGGGCCGCCCGGCTCCGAGAACTACCATTGGTACGAAGCTGCTTCTGTCTTCTCCCAGGGTAGGGCAGCCATGTATACCGACGCCAACTCCCTCTGGGTGGTGATCGAAGATCCCCAGAAGTCCAAGGTCATCGGCAAGGTTGGCTACGCCCTGTTCCCGCGGGGACCCAAGGGGCAGTACGGCTCCACGGTCGCCGTGTGGGGCCTGGCCATGGCCAAGACCAGCAAGAACCACAAGGCCGCCTGGCTGTTCATGCAGTGGGCGACCAACAAGGAGCAGGTCCTGCGGGTCCAGAGCGAGCGAGGCGTCCTGGGCGCCCGCGAGTCCGTGTGGAAGGATCCCAAGGGGAAGGCCAGGGTCCCTGCGGATCTGGCGGAGTCCCTGATGCTCGGCTCGAAGGTCGGGACCCCCTTCTGGAACCCTCCCGTGGCGGCCGTGGCCGAGGTCCGGGATGCCGTTGGCGCCGCCATCGTGACCTCGATCCAGGGCGGCGATGTCCGCGCCGCTGCCAACAAGGCGGCGGCAGACATGAAGCGGATCATGGCCGAGACGGAGAGGTAATAGGTTCGCCCTTCCCCCTGTCAGGTAGAAGGGAGGAGGCGCGCGAGGGCCCTTTATCGCATGGTGTCATTCGAGATGGCGGAAAGCACTGAAGTTCGTGCGTTGTCAGACTGCGCGGCTCCGGCAGGAGCGGGATTCAAGTAGTTGGTCTTCGCCGAGGGCAACTCGATCTGTGCTTTCACTCTACTGGGGGTTAAATCGGAGACGCTGCACGTTCAAGCTGCACCACTTGCCTTAGGTGATTGTGAGAAGACCCGGTGGGCAAGTTAACGTTGGGGGAGAAGTGGAGCAATCAGGCGGGGCGGGGGCTTTGGATGAAACGCTGTAACACTAGGGCGCGATCGTTTTGGATTCATTTGGCGTTTGGCCTCCTGATACTTGCTGGGGCCCCGGTATCCTCGGAGGTCTGGGCCCAGCCCCAGAAATGGGCGGTGGTCATTGGGATCGGGCAGTACAAGGACACGGCGATCCGCCCCCTGCGGTATGCCGGGGCCGACGCCAAGGCCGTGTACGCCTTCCTCGTGGACCCGAAGGGCGGCGGCTTCCCAAAGGGAAACGTCCAGCTCCTCTTGGATGCGCAAGCAACCCAGGTGGCCCTGCGGTCGGCGCTGGGGACGACCCTGGCGCGACGGGCAGTCGGGGGCGACACGGTCTTCATCTACTACGCGGGCCACGGGGCCCCGGAAACCGACCTGGCCAACCGGGAGCCCGACGGCTACGCCAAATACCTGGTCCCCCATGATGCCGATGCGAAGGACCTCTTCGCCACGGCCATCAACATGGCGGAGGTGGAGACCTTCTTCAGCCGGATCAAGGCGGACACGGTGATCCTGGCCCTGGACACCTGCTACAGTGGGGCGGGCGGAGGCCGGGGCTTCGCCAACCTCCCCCCCGGGGGCCGGGACATCACGCTGAAGGGCGACTTCCTGACCCGCCTCGCCCAAGGCAAAGGCCGGGCCATCCTCACCGCGGCCGACACCAACGAGGTGGCCCTGGAACTCCCCGATCTCGGCCATGGCCTCTTCACCTACCACCTGCTGGAGGGCCTCCGGGGCAAGGCTGACACCCAAGGTAAGGGCTACGTCACCCTCCAGGACGCCTACCGCTACGTCTACGACCGCGTCGCCCGGCACTCCCGCCAGGTGGGCGGCAACCAGAACCCGAAGCTCATGGCCCAGGCGGTGGGCGAGATCGTGCTGGCGGGCCGGATGCCACCGGTAGCAGTGGTGCCGCCGCCGAAGCCAACGGTGCGTGAGGAGATCCGGCAGGAGGTCGGCGTGCTCGCCCTCAGCTCGAAGGTGCCGGGTGTGGAGGTCTGGGTAGGCCAGGACCGGATCGGCGAGACGAAACAGGCTGTGGCGCTCATCGTCGGAAACCTCGCGGTGGGCAGCCACCGCGTCAAGGCGCAGAAGCAGGGGTACAAGGCATGGGAGCGCGAGGTCCAAGTGGCGGCCAACCAGAGATCTGAAGTCCTGGTTGATCTGGACCCCCTCGGGCCATCTCCGGTCATCAAAGGCGATGACGGGGCGGAGATGGTCCTCGTGCCCGCGGGGGAGTTCTGGATGGGGAGCACCCGGGAGGAGGTGGACCGGGTCATCGAGGAGTGCAAAAAGGCGGGCCAGCCTGAGGCGTCATGCAAGGACTGGAATGAACGCGAGCTCCCGCAGCGGCGGGTCACACTCGACGCGTTCTACATTGATCGGTACGAGGTCACGAACGCTCTGTTTGCGCGCTTCGTGACCGCGCAAGGCTATCGCACTACGGCAGAGCGCGAAGGCCATGGCTGGGCCTGGCAGCAAAAAGATGGGAAGTGGCAGTGGATGAAGGTGGATGGCGCCGCGTGGCGTACTCCCAACGGCCTCGGCACCAGCGCCCCCTCGAACCACCCGGTGGTCCAGGTCTCCTGGCACGACGTGGAAGCCTACTGCAAGTGGGCCGGGAAGCGCCTGCCGACCGAGGCGGAGTGGGAGAAGGCAGCACGCGGCACAGACGGGCGGCGGTATCCCTGGAGCGAGACCTGGGACCCGGCGAAGGCCAACGGGGACATGACCGTGAAGACGACGACCCCAGTGGGGTCGTATCCCAGAGGTGTAAGCCCGTACGGCGTCCACGACATGGCCGGCAATGTCTGGGAGTGGGTCCAGGATTGGTACGGGCCGTATCCGAGCGGCACTGTGCGCAATCCTAGCGGACCGACGTCTGGGCAGTGGCGCGTCGTCCGCGGCGGCTCCTGGGGCAGTGACCCGAGGCACCTCCGGTCCGCGGACCGGAGCTGGCCCGATCCCTCGTACCGGGACGGAAGCAGGGGCTTCCGCTGCGCCCAGAGTCCCTGAGGCAAGTGACAATGTGAGAAAGTGACAGAGCAACAGAGGGGAAGTCGGAGAGAGTGGTTGTGGAGCATCGGGCGGTTTGCAGAAAGGTCTTACCGATACGCTTCGCGACGGTGCTTCACGCGGTAGATGGTGACTGACCCTGCCGCCGCGTCGAATTCGTAGAGGATTCGGTAATCCCCGACTCGGAGGCGGTAGTGACGGTCCATATCCCGGAGCTTTTGCGATCCAGGCGGAAAGGGCGTTTCCCGGAGGGAGAGGATCGTCTGAGTGAGACGTTCGCGGATGGGGGGCGAGAGCGATCGGATGTCCTTCTCGGCGGTCGCCTTGATCCGGATCGTCGGCATCCGGACGCTCAGAGTTCCTTCAGAAAAGCATCGAAATCGCGCGCAGGCTCATCCTTCAGGGCGATGAAATCGGCGCGATCCTCTAGGTCCTCGATCAGGTCCAGGAGTTGCTGAAACTGTTCCATGGTCAGAATCACCTCGGTAGGCGCACCCGCCTTGGTGACTACCCTGATCTCGTCAGCTTGGAAAGGGAAAGATTGCGGAACCTGGCGTGAAGCCATTGCCTACACCTCCTGTTGGTACTATACGGACCGCCCTGGGCGTCTGTCAAGGGAAAGGCATGAGGGGATGAGAGCCGGCAGGCGGATCCTCGTCTCGGCAATTCGGTCGGCCCTGGTTGCCCTTGCCTGCCAGGTGGTGCTCTTGTGTCTCCTTCCCGTCGCCGCACATGCCCAACCCCAGAAGTGGGCGGTGGTCATCGGGATCGCCAAGTACCAGGATAGCCGGATCCGCGCTCTGAAGTACACGGTCCGGGATGCGCAGGCGGTGTACCAGTTCCTGACCGACCCGGCCGGTGGGGGGTTCCCCAGGGACAACGTCCGCCTACTCCTCAATGAACAGGCAACCCAGCGGGCAATCAAGAACACGCTCGGGCAGTTCCTACCGGAGCGGGCCGTGCAGGGCGACCTGGTCTTCATGTACTACGCCGGGCACGGCGCCCCGGAGGTGGACCGGGCCAAGCGCGAGCCAGATGGCTTCTCGAAGTACCTGGTCCCATATGACGCTGACTACGCGGATCTGTACTCCACCGGCATTAACATGGGCGAAGTCAAGGACTTCTTCGACCGGATCGAGTCCGACCGGGTGGTCTTCGTGATGGACGCCTGCTTCTCGGGGGCCTCGGGCGGCCGCGGCTTCGCCAATGTGCCTCGGGGCCGGGACGTCCGGGTGACGGGGAACTACCTGGACCGGCTGGCCGAGGGCAAGGGGCGGGTCATCCTCACCGCCTCGGATGCGAACGAACTCTCGCTGGAGCTGGACAGCCTCCGCCACGGACTGTTCACCTACCACTTCCTTCAGGGGCTCCGGGGCAGGGCCGACCGCCTCGGCCGGGGGTACGTCAGCCTGCAGGACGTGTACGCCTATACCTACGAGCAGGTTGCCCGGGAATCTCGCCGGGCCGGCGGCAGCCAGAGCCCCCGGCTGAAGGGGGACCTCGCCGGCGACATCATCCTCGCCGGGCGCCCGACACCGCCCTCCGCCCAGCCTCCAAGCCTTGAGGTGATACCCATTCAAATCGCGAAGGACAAGGCGAACCAGAACTCAGATGTAAAGGACATTCAAGGACGTGGAATTAGCGCCATCGGACGAGGGAAGGATTACAATTCAGCGCTCGTGGCCGCAACGGTTTTGGCCCTGGGAGACTTCGTTGGTCGGCTCGTGGGAGTCATCACGGCAGCCGATCCTGTCTTTTCCCCAGATAAGAAGACTCTTCTCGAAGATACCTGGGTCGGAAGCGCAGAGACTGTGCTTCCCGGGGGGCTCAGGGTATCGTCACGGACTATATTCAAGACTATGATGCGTGCCGAACACCAGGTTTCAGTCCACGTTCCTCAGGGAAGGCTCAAGACGGGAGAGTCGGTAACTCTTGTTGCGACACATGACGGGCTAGTTTCTCCCTCCCTCGAGTTTCTCGATGTGGGAGGATTCCGGACGCTGCTTATCGATATGGGCTTCAAGATTTCGACTCGGGTGCTATCTCCCGAACCATTCCTGGAAGTAACCGTGTCAGCACCGGTTGTAGGCGCTGGTGGGAAGCGATGAATCCTTTAGCGAAACCTCTGGCATCTGGGGCGGCCCCTGAACCAAGCTTACAGGGCACCTGCGCTCGGCGACCCGGGAAAGGCTCATACTCGCACCGCAGAGCGGCGGCCTCGGCTTTCGCTGCGCCCAGTCTTCTTGGGGGAGAGGCAGAGAGATGCGGAGCACCTGTAAGCTCCTGTGCATCGGTTGATTCTTTGTAGGGAGATGACTTCCCCGGTGAAATCTGCGGAATCTGTGAAATCTGCGGATAAAACCAGCCTTGGTTTTTTTGGCGTCTTGGCGGTAAGCCTTGCCCTCGGCATTGCAGGGAATGCTATTGCTGCCGACTGGTGGAAGGATCCAACGCCTCCAGGCCCCCTGGAGCAACGCACCCTGGACCCCCAGGGAACAACCGGTGCCAGGACCCGGTGGGACGAGGGGGTGTTCGAGGTTCGGGCCGGCGCCACCGCCGATCCCCGCCGGGCCTACAACGCGGCCCAGGCGCGGGGCCAAGCCCTTCGCGCCGCGCACGTCCTGGCCTTGCGCAAGCTGGCCGAGGTCGTCGAGGGTGTCCAGATTGACGGGACGACGGTGGTCCGAAACGCCATGCTGGAGAGTTCCGAGGTGCGGTCCACGGTTCGGGCGCGGATCCAGGGGGCGCGCATCGTCAAGGAGGATGTCACCACCCTTCCCGACGGTTCCATCTGGGCCGAGGTGACGGTGGCCTATCCCATGGCAGGGAAGGGCGGCCTTGCGGCGGCACTGGCACCCTGGCTGGTCAGCCGGCCGGCCACCGCGTACACCGGGCTTCCCGGCACCCGGACAGAGGACCGGTACACAGGCCTGATCATTGATGCCTCCGGGACGGGGTTCTCTCCTGCCCTGGCGCCTCGCGTGTTGGCTGCGGGCGGCCAGCGAGTGGTGTATGGGCCCCAGACGATACAGCTCGCGGCACTGGAGCAAAAGGGGATCATCGGGTACTCGGCGAATCTGGCGGACGCCATGCGGAGCGGCCGGGCCGGCTCCGCACCCCTGATGATCCGCGCAGCCGAAGCCGCTGGGACGCGACAAGGGGACCTCGTGGTGTCACCGCGAGACGCGGAGCGTATCGTGGCCGCCGATCGCATCGGTGGCTTCCTTTCCCAGGCCGCTGTCATCGTGGTCCTGGGGAAAGGGCCGGCCGATTACGTCAGGGCTCCAGGCCGGCGGCACGCCCTGGTGATCGGCGTGGGAAGCTATCCGCAAGGCGGGGCGGGCTCTGTCCCGCCCCTGGAATTCGGGGCACGCGATGCCGAGGCACTGGCCGATCTTCTGAGAACGAAGGCGGGCTTTCCTGGACAACACGTGATCCTCCTTCGGGATGCCGACGCCACACGCCAACGGGTCCTGGACGCTCTTCGGTCGCTGCGATCACAGGTCAGCGAGCAGGACGTGGTCCTGGTGTTCTTCTCTGGCCATGGGACGACGGCGTCCGGGCCGGATGGCCGGGCACACTACTATCTGATTCCGCACGATGGGCGGCTTGACGACCTAGCGGGTACGGCACTTCGAGACGATGTGGTTGAAGAACTCGTGGGCCAGATCCCGGCAAAGCAGGTGGTGATCCTCCTGGATGCCTGTTTTAGTGGACGAGCTGGCCCAATGGCTCGCATAAAGGGCGTATCGGCAACCGCGCAAGCTCCAAATGTGGGTGGTGTCTTTGTAGAGGCAGCTCAGGGTCGGGTTGTTATCTCGGCCAGCAAACCGGATCAGCCCTCGGTCGAGGATCCGGCCAAGCGTCAGGGCGTCTTCACTCACTTCCTTCTGGAAGCGTTGGGCGGCGCCGCTGACCTCGACCGCGACGGGAAGATTACCGTGCTTGAAGCGTTTCAATACCTATCGGCCAGGGTCCCTGAGTACACCCAGCAACGGTTCCAGTTCGAGCAGCAACCGGTCCTGGAGGTCCGCGGACTGAGCGGTGAGATCGTTCTTGCGAGGAAGTGACAGAGGGACAAAGGAGGAGAATCGAGAGCCGCGAGCCGAGAGCCGCGAGGTGGTAGCCGCGAGGAGCGAGGTGCATAAGGTACGCGTTCTGTGTCTGGTGATTGCGGTGTTGGCGTTGGTTGCAACCCCCGTTCTGGCCCAGGTGCGCCGGGTGGCGGTCCTGGACTTCGTGAACACGGCCAAGGACCCGGCCATAGAGTGGCTCGGCCCGGCTGTGGCCGAGACGCTCACCACGAAGCTCCACGCCCTCCGTTCCCTCCGGTTGGTGGAGCGCCGGCAGCTCTACCAAGTCCTCCAGGAGCAGCGGCTCCACCTGACAGATCTCGTGGACGCGTCGCAGGCCGTCACGGTGGGGCGGCTCCTGGGGGCTGAGCAGGTGGTCCTGGGAGCGTACGCGGTCTTCGGGGGCACGGTGCGGTTCACTTCCCGTTTCGTGGACGTGGCCACCGGGACCATCATGGCGACCAGCCAGGTTAACGGCCTCCTGGACCCCCGAAATCCGAATGGCCTGTGGACGGCATTTGATCGGCTGGCCCAGGCGGCCCTCGACTCTCTGAACACCAGGGTTGCCATCGTGCAGGGGCTCCCCCAGCCGGTGCCGGTGCCCCCGGCCCAGCGGATCGAGCCCACCCCGACGGAGCGGGCAAGCCTCGCGCGGGCTCCTACCGACTCCCTGGCCGCCCTGGAGGCCTATGGCCGAGGCACGGCCGCCTACAAACGTCACGACTGGCGCACGGCTGCGCAGGAGTTTGAGCGGGCGACGGCGCTCGATTCGGACTATCCGGCGGCCTGGCAAGCGCTCGGGGGGGTGCTAGCTGATACTGGCCGTTACGCCGAGGCGCTCCGAGTGGATGCCCGGAGCCTCCAGCTCACCGAGAAGCTCGGTGACGAGCGCGGGCAGGCTGAGACCCTGAACAACATCGGCATCGTCCACTGGGCCCAGGGCCGCTACGCCGAGGCCTTCTCGTACTACGATCGGAGCCTCCGGCTCGCCGAGAAGCTCGGCAACGAGCCGGTTGTAGCATCTACACTCGTCAACCTAGCTCTCCTTCGGCAGCGGACGGGGGATCGTGCGGGTGCGCTTGCGGCGATCGAGCGGGCCGTCGAGATTGCGGAGCGGCTGGGGATGGCTGAGCGGGATCGGATGCGCAAAGCCCGCGACCAAATCCAGGGGTCGGGGCGATAGCCGCTCCAAGCGCCCGGCTTGCCGGGCGACGGCAGGGTCGCCGCGCTGGAGACCTTCCAATACGTGGCGCCCTGGGTGCGCGCACACACTTGTGAGCGATTCCAGTTCGAGCAGCAGCCCGTCCTGGAAGTTCGGGGCATGAGTGGCGAGATCATTCCGGCACAGAGGCCGTAGGCGAAGAGGGACTAGGGAGTCCACCATGGGCGGATCTCGGCAAAGGGCTCGACAGGAGGCAGGGGGGCAGAGGAGTCGCGAACACACGTGATGGTGAGCGCAGATCGGCGTGCGTGGTCAGAGCTTGAGTTGCTCAGGGCTGTGGTCTTGGCGGGCGACCAAGCCGCGTTGCAAGAGGTGTCATCGCGGCTGGCTCGGTGCGTGAATTTCGTGCTGAATCAATACGGGTGGTTCAAGGTCGCCACCGTCACCATGAGGGAAGAGATCATCCAGGAGTCGCTCGTGCGTCTGGTTGAACGCGTCCAGCGAGGCTTTGATGGGGTGGGCGCGCAGTTCAAGACGTACGTCTACCGGGTGGTGTACTCCGTGACCTCATCCGAGGCAGCGCAGGCGAGGAAGACGGTCTTTCTTGACCAGGAAGTCCCAAGGGCAGACGGATCCTCTGTCCCCCTGCGAGATCTGCTTCTGTTGGAGATCACGCCCTGGTTGGGACGAGTCATTGACCCCACGGACCCGATCGAAGGAATCGCGCGGGCTGAGCAGGCGGGCCGTGTGGTGGAAGCATTGCGGGAGTTGAACGTTAGGGATCGGGAGCTCCTTCGTCTATTTGAGGTAGAAGGCCTGTCCACCCGCGAGGTCGCCCGGCGGATGAAGCTGACCGAGGGCAACGTGTCGGTCATATTACACCGGGCCCGGGACCGGATGGCCCGCGCGTATCTCCAGACATATGCCCGATCGCCATCCGGCATGGACGAGGAATGGATTTCTTCCCTCATCGAGCGATTACCCTCGGACGAGGCGGCGGCGTTGCGGATCTGGTGGAAGGACGGAGGACCGGTGAAGGAGATCGCCCGGCGCCTGGCGATGCCCGAGGACAGATGCCGGGATCTGCTGGAGCGGGGCAAGGCCAACCTTGCCCGCCTGGCAGAGGAGACGCCCCGTGCATCCTGATCCGATGATGCTGGTCCGTTGGCGCGATCGAAGGCTGACGGGCCCAGAGGCAGAGGCGATCCGTGTCCATCTGGAAACGTGTGAGGAGTGTGCAAAGGCCATGCAAACCATCGAGCGATTCGTCACGGACCTGGACGAGACCTGGACCCGGAAGCGGCTGAACGAGGCTGCGGCGCGGACCCACTGGCCGACCCGGGAAGAGTTGGTGGACTTTTTCCTGGAGGATCTGGCCTCGGCAGAGAGCCGTCGTGAGATCGAAGCGCACGTGCAGGGCTGCGCCACATGCCGCGAGATTCTGGGCGACCTCGAGCGGGGCACCGCTGCATTGGAGCAGGCCGACCCCCTCGGGCAGCCGCTGGCAACTCCCACGGCCGCAGGGCCCGGCTGGCGCGACGCCATCCGAGCCTTCCTTCGCCCCGCCGCCTGGCCGGCGTGGTCCCTGGTGGCCTCGGCCGCCGCGGTGATCTTCGCCCTGGGATTCGTGCTGCGACCCATCCTGTGGCCGACGAGGGAGGGGCCGCTTGTGGGCCCCGTGGCGCAGTTGGAGAAGCCAGCCCTGCCCCGGCAGCCGGATGGAACTCTTGCGTTGGGCATTGGCGCGACGACGGCAAAGCCAGAGGCGCGGGCGCTCCTGGAGAAGGCGTTGGCCTCCTATGATGCGGCCGATTTCGCCGATCGCGCCCTGCCCAGCCTAGAGCAGGCGGTTAAGACCGATCCCACCTTCGAGCAGGCCAGGTTCTGGCTGGGGGTTTGTTACCTCCTGAAGGGCAATGCACCGTCCGCGATTCCACATCTGGAGGAGGCGGCGCGGCTGGCACCGGGTAATGTGACGTATCAACATTACTTGGTTTGGGGGTACCTCAAGGCGGGCGAATACCGGAAGGCGCTCCAAGCACAGACGCAATTGATAAACAAACCAGTGATGAAGTGATGGAGTTATGGTGTGATGGAGTGAGCTTGAGTGATGAGGTGATGGGGTGAGAAGCGGGACGGACGGAGAAGCGCAGTTGAAGGGTGGATACACGGGTCGGCGAGCTGGGCGCATTACCACGCTTGCCCTTTGGCTTTTTCTTCCTCACTTCATCGCTCTCTCACTTCATCACTCTCCCGCCTGGCCGGCGTCGCCGGAGTTACGCTCGCCGCTTGGACAGGCGCAGCGCGCCTTCCAGCTTCAGGGTGCCCACTACGGTACGCTGCCGGACGACCATCCGGCCGTCCTGCGGGCCAGGGACATTTTCAGGAAGGTTGTACGGGTGGCTGGCGGTCCCCCAGCAGCGAACGTCTCTCTTTACGTCCTTGCGACGCCCAAGATCATCGCCCAGAGCTACGAGCAGGGGATCATCGTTGTTTCCCTCGGGCTGCTAGATCGAGTCCAGGGAGATGATGACGCGCTGGCCTTTATCCTTGGACACGAGATCGCCCACCAGACGAGAGGCCACCAGTCCCTGCTTTCCGGTTTCGGGGTGCAGTCCTCGCCGGGTTCCCCGCCTGCTGTCCCGGTCCGCCCGGACTTGGCCAAGACATTTCAGGTTCTGGAACTGGACGCCGACCGGTTCGGGGTTCTCTACACCTCTTTGGCTGGCTATCGGGCGCGGGCTGCTATTGCGGCGATCGGGACGGTTGCAGAGGCACTGGGGGCCGACCCGCTCCACCCGGATCCGCGACAGCGGGCCCGCGAGATCCGGAGGCAGATCGCTGAAGTGCTCGATCACCACGAGGCGTATCTGCTCGGACTCGCCTACCTCGCGATGGAGCGGCTCGAAGGTGCGGCCAGGATCTTCGAGGAATTCCAGAATCTGTATCCGAGCCGGGAGCTTTTTCTCAACCTGGGCGTCGCCTACCACAAGCTGGCGCTGCGCTATGGTGCCGACGACGGCTTCCAGCGATCCATATTGATTGATCCCCGTTCCCGGATCACAGTGACCTTCCGTGGGACGGATCAGCCGGTGCATCCCCTGTTCACGCAGTACCTGGAGCGGGCCACCGAGGCGTACAAGCACGCAAGCGCGATGGATCCCGATGATCCCGTGGCCCACACTAACCTCGGTGTCGCGTATCTCGACGCCGGACAGTTCGAATACGCACTGGGGGAGTTCCGGGCTGCGCTCAAGGCCGATGCCGGCTTCGTCGCTGCCTACAACAATCGGGGGATTACCTACGCGAAGGTTGGGGACCTGAAGCGGGCAGAGGCGGACTTATTGGAGGCAGCGGCGAAGGACCCACGGTACGTGCCCGCCTTCCGGAACCTGGTCCTGGTGTACCAACGGCTGGGCAATGCTGCGGAGAGCCGCAAGGCCGAGGAGGCCCTGGCTCGTCTGGAGCGGGTGCGCACGCCAGCCGCAGTACCCCCGGGGCCGGTGGCCATCGGGGGAATCCGGCCCGGAATGCCCTGGGCAGAAGCCGAGCAACTCGTAAGGGGCCAGCCCTCCCGGCAAATCTCGATCCCGTTATCCGTGACTCCAGGAGATGAGCTTATCCTGAGGGTTCACGGCCCACAGGGTATCGCCGTTGCTGTCGAGAAAGGGCTTGTTGCCGCAGTCGGGGTCCAGGAACGCGGCGCAGCCCGCCTACCGAATGGTGTGGACCTCGGTGTCTCTGTTGATCGACTGCGCCAGGCCTATGGCACGCCCGCCCGCATCGAAGGTGTGCGCGAGATCTCCCTCTGGGTTTATCCCGATCACGGCCTGGTCGCGTTCGTGGCGAACGGCAAGGTCACCGGGCTATGGGCCGTCTCCCGGGGGACAGAGTGACAGAGAGACAAAGTGACACAGGAGCGCCGAGAGCCGAGGACGTGAAGCGTGCAATGTGAAAAGGGACGAGACCGAGGGAGCGGAGGAGCAGTGGAGCAGGGGGGGCGGGGGGAAGTTGCCCAGAAAGTGTGCGGCGCGCAGAGAGACGATGGGACTTACAAGTCGCGATACACCGAACGACGGTGTTCCACCCCGTAGAGCGTGAGGACTCGCTGTGATCGGCTTACCCAAAAGAGCACGCGGTAGTCGCCGATCCGATACTTGTGCAGCCCGGCAAGGTCACGAGGGAGGTGCTTCATGGGAGCTGGTATCGCCTCAGGATGCTCGGCCAACCACTCAATCTTTGCGCGAATTCGGCGAGCAGTCTCTGGGTCAAGGCGGCCAAAGTCACGCTCGAATTCAGGGGGTTACCTCGACCCGATAGCTCACGACGCCTTGAGGGCAGTGAATGGCTTTGTCCGGTGGGCGTGATGGCTGGCGCGGGCAGCACGCATCCTCGCCAGGAATCGGTGATCCCTGCTCAGCAGGAAATCTTCGAGAGCATCCTGTGCCTCTTCGGCGGCGCGAGCTGCCGACTGAAGTTTCTTGAGCAAAGAAACAGGAATTGGAATTGTGCGCTCCATGCGTCCCTCCACGAAGCTGGCATCGGTTTCCGAATGCAAGAGGACGTTACCACGCGGCAGCCCTTGGGTCAAGGACGCGAACATACGGCGACATGGTGAAGGGGGACCGGAAGCGTCAAGCAGGCATTTTGAAGCAATAGACGGATACAGGAACAAAGCAAGGGCGTTCGACTGTTCGGGAGTTCGACAAGGTAGGCGAGACAGGGAAGGTCGCGAGGATCACTTGAAACCTTGCTTCATCTGAAGCAGCCAGGGGCAATGCTGCTATGAATTCGGGGCCGGTGCACAAGAGAGAAACCCTAGGCAGTTTTTCTCGGCGGCTTGCTGCCTTTCTGCCTTTGTTACTCTGTCCCTTTGTCACTATGTCGCTGTCGGATGCGGCGGTGACCCGGGACATCAGCGTGGGCTCGGCCCCCGTAGTCCAGGGGAAGACCCTCTACGCCAACTCCTGGGCGGCGGTGATCGGGATCAACCGGTACCGCCACCCGGCCCTCAAATTCCTGGACGCGGCCGTCGGCGACGCCCAGCGGGTGCGGGCGGCCCTGCTCCGCCTGGGCTTCCCGGCTAACCAGGTCTTCACCCTGACCGAGGGGCAGGCGACCAAGGCGGCAATCGAGAACCTGCTGGCCGACCGCCTGCGCCGCCTCGCCCAGCCCGAGGATCGGGTAGTGGTCTACTTCGCCGGGCACGGGACCACCGAGAAGCTCCGGGGGGACGTGGAGGAGGGCTACCTCCTCCCCGTGGACGCCGACCCGGAGAACCTCTTTGCCACCGCCATCTCCATGACGGCCCTGAAGCAGATCGCCGCCCGCCAGCGGGCCAAGCACGTCCTCTTCGCCGTGGATGCCTGCTACTCGGGCTACGCCATCTACAAGACCCGGGGGATCACCAACCCGGCCCTGGTGGAGGAACTGACCCGCCGCCCCGCCATCCAGATCCTCACCGCCGGCCGGGCCGGGGACCTCGCCCAGGAGCGGGATGGTCAGGGGCTCTTCACCAAGGTCCTCCTCGCCGGCCTCGAGGGCCAGGCGGACCAGCGGGGCTGGGGCTGGGTGTCCCTGAACCAGCTCGGGGAGTACGTCCAGGCCCGGGTCTTCGCTGAATCCGACAAGCGGCAGCTCCCCCAGTACGGCAACCTGGAGGGCGAGGGCCAGTTCGTCTTCGTGCTCCCCCAGGCCCGAGCCCCGGACGCCGGGCCCACCCCCGACCCCAGGGCCCGGCTGGAGGAGGAGCGCCGGAAGCTTGAGGAAGAGAAGCAGAATCTGGAAGCTGAACGCAAAGCCTTAGACGAGCAACGGCGCCTGAAGGAGGAACAGGAGCGGCTGGCCGCAGAGCGAGCCCGCCTGGAAGAGGAGCGCAAACGCCTGGAAGAGGAACGCCGGAAGGCTCAGCAGACCTACATCCCACCAACTCCCGTCCCGCCTCCGGTTACGACCAGGCCTGAGACCACATCGAGAACCATAAAGATTGCGACCCAAAGCCCTCTTTCGGGTGGGCAGTCGGCCCTTGGTGAGGCGATCAAACTAGGGGCACAGCTTGCCATTGAGCGGGAGAAGGGGGCCTTTGAACGTCTAGGATTCAAGCTGGAATTGGTTCCATACGATGACCAGGCGAAACCGGATGTGGGGGTGGCAAATGCAAGAAATATTGTGGGGGACCCTGAGATCCTCGTGGTTATCGGTCACCTGAACTCAGGAGTTTCTATCCCTTCGTCAGAGATCTACAAGGATGTTTCTCTCGCCATGGTATCGCCTGCCAATACGAATCCCTTGGTCACGGATAGGAAGTATGCCAACGTCAATCGGGTGATTGGCCGGGATGATGTGCAAGGTCAAATTGCGGCCCGCTTCGCCAGGGAAGAGCTTAGAGTCAGCACTGCATTTGTTATCCATGACCGCACAAGATACGGTCAAGGGGTAGCGGAGCTCTTCCGACAACACGCAGCGCAAATCGGCCTGGAGATTGTGGGCTACGAGGGAACTGAGGAGAAGCGCGACTTCAGCGAAATCCTTGCGAGGGTCGCGGCCACCAATCCGGAGGTGGTTTACTTTGGGGGGATTTACGATCAGGCGGGACAGTTTCTCGCTCAGATGAGAGCTCGAGGGATCAGTCAGCCCGCTTTTCTCGGCCCTGACGGATTTGATTCTTCAGATCTGGCGAAGATCGCTGGCAGATCAGCCAGGGGTATTCACTACACTACTACTGCTGTCCCACCCACACTTTACCCTGGGGCCAAGGCCTTCGTAGAGGAGTATCGAAGCCGATTCGGGAAGAGGCCTGAGCCCTACGCTGCGGAAGCATATGACGCAACCGTGGTCGCGTTGAAGGCGATCGAGAACGTCATACAGGAGCAAGGGGGTCGGAAGCCTTCCAGGGCACAGGTGAGTCAGGCAATTCGCCGTACCACGGGCTTCCAGGGCGTAACAGGTCCCGTAGAGTTTGATGAAAAGGGCGATCGTCGTCTGGCGACCTACTATGTCATTCGAGTGGAGTCTGATGACCCTGCACGGTGGGGCTACAATCAATTGGTAAAGAGGCTTCAGGCCAATCCACCCTCACGGTAGGGGGTTGCGGTGGACGTTCCTATCGAGTGGCATGCTCGGAGTTCCCATTGAGGGGCCTCGCCGGGTTCGATACGTGCTGCATTGGCTGGCGTGAGGATGACCGCACTGCAGTTCAAGCAGGGACCTCCGGGCGCACGTCCGGCGGGTGGCCCGCTGCATGCGTCGGTCGCCGCGGCCTTCGAAATCTTAGGTACCTGTCAATGTCCAGTTCGTTGCTGGAGACGTCGACCGTGGCGCCAGGCAGGTCACCGTGGCGATTGGCATCGCCGAATTTCGGACAGACGTTGTCGTTCGCGGGATTCCAGTGGCTGAGTAGGCTTAGCCTGCATCTGGAGAGGTTCCTTGGCATGCTGGTTTGGGGATTGTGTCAAGGTTGGGATTCCCGGGGATGCGTGCCAGGACAAGGGAGGATGTGAAGAGGAAAAACGTGGTGGCAAGGTGTGTCGATTTTCGGAGGACGAAGGGATAATTACTGGTCGCAGGGGAAGGGGGGTCGTCATGATCCATCAGAAATCATCGAGCTCATCTCGCTGCACCGTGGAATTATCTTGGCGGAGCTGTGTCTTAGCCCCCAGTAAAGAAGGAGGACTTAAGATGTCTCGGCAAATCGTCGCGTTCTTCGTCCTGGTCTGTTTCAGTGGAATCGGAGGTGCTATCCAAGCTTGGGCTGCAGAGCATGGGGCAAAGGGGATCTTCTACAGCGGCGATGGGCCAACGGTCATGACCCAGCCACAAAGCCAGGCACCTGCGGTTAAGCCCCAGGGAAGCGTTAGTGAGAGAAAGAGGGAGGCTTACCTGGGGATCTCTTATTGGATTGAACTGACGGGCAGGGATGGGAAGAAACGAAGAGTTACGGCCGATAGGACCTTCCGGAGTGGCGACCGGATCAAGCTCCTCCTCGTCGCGAATCGGGATGGCTATCTCTACCTCCTGAACATTGGATCGACGGGACGGTCGTACGTGCTCTTTCCGCACTCCGGCATGAGCCCGGGCGACAACTTCATCAGGGCCAACACTAGCTACGAGATCCCTTATAGTGCGACCATCCGCTTCGATGAGAACCCAGGGGAAGAAACCCTGCTCCTGTTCCTCTCCGCGAAACCGATGGGTGAGCTCCTGCCTGGTGGCGACCCGCGCGCTCCCAGCTTCGACACGGAGCAGACGGCAAGATGGGTCGCGGCTGGAGAACAGCGGGGGGCCAAGGATCTTGTGCTGGAGACGGACAGCGCCGGGCCGCGACCTGCGAGCTATGCGGTGGCCCCTCTCTCATCGCTGGAGAATGGGGGAATGATCACGCTGAAGATCAAGTTGAAGCATCAGTGATGTCGGGAATGCCGGTGGCCTCCGGAGTTCGATAGCGTAATCCGTGCCCGGCTCGGTCTTCGGGTCTGAGGTCCTCGGTGGTGCTTCAAACGATCGCGCTGGCCGGTCAAGGATGGAGGCGGGAGATGAGGCCAAAGGGATGGGCTGTAAGGATTCTATCAAGTCTCCTCATTATTACCGTTTTTCTACAAGGATGCGCGACGATGGAAGGGTCCTCCGGACAGGCCGCCTTGCTATGCGGTGCCGGAGGCGCGCTGGGAGGGGCGGCAATCGGGGCGGCGGCAAGCCGCAAGAACCCGCTGGTCGGTGCACTCATAGGTGCAGCGATCGGCGGGCTCGTTGGAGCGACCGCCTGTTTCGCGATTGCCGAGTACAAGAGTCAGCAAGTAAAGGGATACCAGGAGACAAAAGAAGCGGTCAGTTACCAGACAGAGCTAGGGGATGTGGTACAGATCACCAACTTCTCTCTCGTACCGTCAGCAGCCGCACCTGGATCACAGGTGACTTTCAACGCCACATACTATGTCATGAACCCTGACAGTGACCGGGAGGTGACTGTAACGGAAACACGGACGCTGAAGAAGTTGGACCCAGGAACAGGGCAATACAAAGAGCTAGGGAGACCAGTTTCATCGGTGACGATGAAACCAGGCATGCGAAGCGCTGATGGCAAGTTCGATGTCCGCTCGGGGGTTGAACAGGGCCGGTATCTGCTTGCATTTAGAGTTGATGCGGGTGGCCGCTCCGACGAGCAGGAACTACCGTTTGTCGTGACGACCGATCAAGCGCAACTCCGAGATGCGACAACGGCACAGGTGGTTGCCGAACCGGTCGGCGCCAAGTCTCCGGGCAGGGGTGCAAGTCAAAACCAGGCTGCTTTGCCTTCTGGTACTGCGCAACCTTCCTCCGGTTCAGTTCCTGGATCAGCCGGGCCGCTGGCCTCCCTGGGTGAGACCAAGGTCCAACCCCCGCCGACTGCTGCAACCCCACCCGGCGCACAAGTGCCGCCGCCTGTGTCCAGTCCCCCGTTGGAGAAACAGCGCATCTTCCTGGCGTCCAAGGTTAAGGGCAAGGGTAATGTACGCTCAGGCCCCGGCCTGAGCTTCGAGATCGTAGGACAAGTAAACAAGGACGATCGGTTTGTGATTCTGGAGACTCACACCGCCAAGCCGTGGACGTGGTTCAGGATCCGCCTTGAGGACGGCCGAGACGGTTGGGTTCGCAATGACTTGGGCGACGAGGTGAAGCGATGAGGCGGTGTCTGGGCTATCGAGTAAGTAAGGTTCTGCCTGCCCTTGGGGTAGGACTGGTTCTCGTGGCCGTCAGCCTTTCGTCCTTCGGGCAAAATGCGCGAACCTCTCCGGTTAGTGCGAGACATTTGCAGCAAGTCAATGAATTATTTCGTGCAAGTGGGATCCGGAATGGTCGGGTCATCCTGGATCCGAAGGGAAGAATTGAGCTGCAAGGGAGCTATGAGGACGAAAGGGAAGTAGACCGGGCCTTTTCCCTCACCCAGACCGTCGTGGGTGTTCGCTGGGTCTCGCCTGTCACCCCGCAAAACATCAAGGTCAAGGAGTGGGAGGAGTGCCTATCGCGGATGCTGACGGGGGAGAGGTGCGGCCCTGGGGAGTCGCCGGCGGGGGTATCTGCGCCGCCTCCCCGCGCCGGCGAGCCACCGAGGGAAATTCCGCCAGCGGATGTGAGGCACAAGTACGCCCTGGTTGCCGGCGTGGGCAAGTTCCGAAACGGTATCCAACCCCTTCAGTACGCGAACAAGGATGCCTATGACTTCTACAACTACTTGGTGGATCCGGCAGCGGGGAACTTTCGCCGGGAGAATGTCATTCTCCTCCGCGATGAGTACGCCACGAAGGAGACGGTCAAACGGGCGCTGGACGCGATCAAGCAGCGAGCGGGGGAGGACGATCTTGTCCTCCTGTACTTCAGCAGCCACGGCACCCCGCCCGACAAATTCGGAGGGGTGCACCTCGTGACCTACGACTCCGAGGTCCGGCCGCGGGAGAAGATCTGGAATAGTTCTCTCACCGAAGGGGACCTGCGTAGCTTCATCCAGGAGGTGAAGGCCAAGCGCCTGGTGGTCATCATGGATGCCTGCTACAGCAACGGTGCTTACAGTCAGGTGGCCGGATTCCTGCCGCCGGGTGGTAAGTCGCTCGATACCGCGTTTGATGAAGGATACGGGCGGTCACGGCGGGACATGGCCCAGCGCCTCCTCGGGGCCAAGGACCTCGTCTTGGAGGAAGAAGCCCCTGCCGCGCCCCGGACGGCGGCGCGCCCCGCGGGATGGGGCAAGGTCCTGATCAGCGCCAGCGACGCGGGGGAGCGGTCCTGGGAATCCGACACGCTGCGGAACAGCATCTTCACCCGCTACTTCATCGAGGGGCTACGGCAGAACGGCGGGGCGGTCCGGGAAGCCTTCGATTACACCAGGGCCCGCGTTCCGGCCCAAGTGAAGAGGGAGAAGGGTGCCGACCTCACTCAGACCCCACAGTTAACTCCGAATCGGAGAGAGTGGAACATATCGGTTGCGGCTCCTGAGAGGTAGGCTCTCGGGTGTAAATGGAGGGAGCGACGATGTCGTCATTGTGTCCGAGCTGTCGCGCCGAAATCAAGCCGGAGTACAAGTTCTGCCGCCAGTGTGGAGCGACACTGAGGAAGCCGGAAGATCCTCGCCCGGTCGCACCCCAAGTTCCCAGCCCATCGCCCACTGCACCGTCTTCTCCCCCGCAGCAGAGGGCCTCGGCTGAAACCAGCCCTGCGGAACGAAGCGCGCGTCCGCCCGAGGGTCAGGACCGGCCCGAGCCGGTCTCTGCTGAGGACCGATCGGCATTGACATCGAGTCAGGCGTCGCCTGCAGCGAAGGTCTCGCAGCCAGTCTCGCCATCTCCGCCTCCGCGACCGGTTGAGCCCCCCCAAGTAGAGGCAACAGACCGCCGTCCCGCGCCACCTCAAAAGGCGGACCGGCCGATTACGCCGGCAGGAGGGGACCCGCCAGGATCCCCAGCAAGTCGGCCTTCGTCGCCGGCCCAGATTTTACAAGCGCGGAAGGGCGGTGGCAGCCGACGGCGCCTGGTCGTCCCGGTGGTTATTTTGGTTGTCCTTGTGGCGGGCGGGGCCGCGTTCTACTTCGGTGGTGGCACGCTCGAGGGGATGCGTTCTTTCGTTTCGTTCGTTCCTGGGTTCGGTTCCGGGAAACCTCCGGCCCGGGCCGAGCAATACGTAGGGCAGGGAATGACGTACGCTTCCTTGAAAGACTTCGACAACGCCATCAAGGAGTTCACCCGAGCCATCGAACTCTCTCCGAAGTATGCGGTAGCCTATGCGAACCGGGGCGTTGCTTACATGCAACAGAAGAAGCTCAATCTGGCGCTCGACGACCTAAAGAAAGCAGCCGAATTGAACCCACAAGACAACATGGTCCGTTACAACCTCGCAGCCCTCTACACGCTGCAGGGGCAGAAAGACCGTGCTCTCGACTCGCTGGATAAGGCCCTGGAGTTGGGTTTCAATCAGTATGACGCTCTTAGGAATGATCCCGATCTGAGGGGGCTTCGGGACCACCCGGAGTTCCAGAAGGTATTGGAGAAGCATAAAGTGTTCTTGAAGTGACGGTTGCGGAAATCTGACGTGACCTGCGGAGGACAGCCGATGGAGTTCTGTCAGGGGTGTGGGACGAGACGCGTCAACGACAACCGCTTTTGTCTGCAGTGTGGTCAAGCTTTTCCCGAGACTGGGGTGTCCTCGACCCAGAAGACCGACCCTGGGAAGATGCTCTCCTGGGCTGGCCCTCTTGGGCTCATCTTCTTCTTTCTGCCTTGGATCACCGTGAGCTGTCAAATGGGTGGGCCCACCGTGACCTTTTCCGGCTGGGAGTTGGCCAACGGAATCGCTATCGCGGGTCAGAAGGTTCCGGGGCAACCGATTCTTTTCCTCGTCCCGTTGGCTTCTGTTGTGTTGCTGATAATGATTCTGGCGCAGCGGCAAGCCATGTCAGCCGATAGTCCCGTCGTCTTCGTGCAGGTCGGTGCCGCCGCCGTTCCTCTGGCGCTCATGATAATCAAATACGTTTCCTGGGTGGACGACATCCGAAAGAACGGAGCTGGGCTCATCAATATGAGTCTTCACGTGGGGTTTGTCCTCACAGCACTGACCTTCCTCTGTGCGGCAGTTGGTGGTTTTCTCAATCTGACCGGGCGAGGAAGATCTCCGACAGGGGTCCCCGTTAAGACTGTGTCAGCACTGTCTCAGGCAGAAGCGCATCAGCCATTTTGCCCGGAATGTGGCACCCGCAACAGTGACTCGGCGAGATTTTGTACGGAGTGCGGGTGCGCCCTGGCATAGCGGAGTGTGTCGGACGAGAAAGGCCGTGTGAATCGTTGGGATAGGGCGGGAGGATCAACGTAGAGCACAGATCTCGGCTGGCCGGCCTTACGCAAACGCGCAGTTTCGATGTGAGGCGCCAACCCTGTACTTTGTTCATCGTCCGTCGCGATGAACGTAGGGACCACGGTCGGAGGATAAGAGAGGGCCTCAAATGGTGGAGTTCTTCGACAAACTAAGAAAGGGTTTCGATAAGGGTGTCACCACGGTCAGCGTCCGGTCCAAGGAAATGCTGGAGACGACCCAGCTTCGCACCCAAGTGAAGACCCTTCAAGAAGAGAGGCAGCGAGGATTGGAGGAATTGGGAAGCATCGTGTATACGTTGCACCTCCAGGGGAAACTGAACGAGGGGGTCGAGCGAGTGCAGGCGAAGTGCGGGATGGTGGCAACGCTCGACCAGAAGATTCGGGAGAAAGAGGCGGAAATCCGTCAGACTCACCGCAAGGCGCAGGAGGCGCTGGGAGGCGGCGAGTTACGTATATTGGGCGAATGCTCCTGCGGCACAGCCATTCACGAAGGGACCAAGTTCTGCAGAACGTGCGGCAGGCCGGTGGAGGAACTCGGGACCCGTGCTGAGGGAACACAGGATCCGGGAGCCATTCGCTGCCCCCAATGTGATGCCCTTCTGGCTGTTACTGCACGTTTCTGCGGCAATTGCGGCGCCAGGATCGGCGCTGAGAGTGTCTGAAGCCGGCCATGGACTCCGAGCGCGTTGCTCAGCGGACCCGTCGAGCGGCCCGGCATGCTGAAATCCATCCGCTGTGAAGGATGTTCACAGCCGACAACCCCAGGGAGGCAATCATGACCTTCTGCACAGAGTGCGGCGCGAGAGTCGAACCCGGCAGGCAGTCTTGCCCCGCGTGTGGAACCCGGCTCGAACAATCCCCCCAATCTCCAAGCCCGACTACCAGGCCGGCTCGAGGTCGGCGGACCGATCCATTGGCAGTTCTCCTGCTGGGGTTTTTCACGTGCGGCATCTACCATATCTTCTGGTGCAGCAATCGGGCTCGGGAGATCAACGTGTTCTTGTCACGAGAGGCGATCAGCCCTACCACAGCAGCCCTCTCGGCCTGCTGTCTGCCCGTCAGTGCGTACACGCTCTACGTCTTTGGCCAGTCGCTTCCGGAGATGCAGCGGTCGGTGGGGATCGAGCCACGAGATCGATCAGGCATGCTCATCCTCCTCGGCATTTTTCTCTCCCCGGCGGCTGCCATGATCGTGCAGCAAGAACTGAATCGCATCTGGGATGCACGGACATGAGGCCGGATCTGGTCCGTACAGGCGTCCTCGGGTGTGTGCTGGCGGGCAGCTACGTCTACTATCCATACTGTCTGGATGGCCCGATCGTGTGCCCGTTCCGACTCGTGACTGGGCTCCCATGCCCCACGTGTGGGCTGACCCGAGCCTTTTGCTTCCTGGCCCATGGACGGATTGCCGAGAGCTTGCAATTTCACTGGCTGGGCGCGCCACTCTTTCTTTTTGCGGTTCTGTGCTTTGGCGTGAGCGTCTGGGACCTTGCCAGAGGGCGAGATGTGGTGGGGGAGTGGTGGCGGGCAATTGACCGGAGCGCTGGTAGATGGATATGGGGTGTCATGGCGTTTCAGACGGCACGCCTTGCCTGGCTGTTTCTGTCTGGTCAAGCGCTGTCATTGGTGATGCGGGATAGCCTTTTGGCGATTCCGCTCCGGTTCGTCGGGTTGCTTTGAGCCAAGTGGGGACCGCTGCCGCACCTCTGAGCTTCAGGGTCCATCGTATCGGCAGAGGAGATGACCCAAGGCAGGAGGGATTGGTGGAAGGATCAACGCCGTCGAGGCGAAGTTGAAGGTGGTGGATAGACCGTCCAGCCTCCCGGTCAGAGACGTGAGCTCAAGGAGATTCTTGGAGAAAGAGAAGTAAGTGCCATGATCCTCGAAGAATCAGAAGGGAATTGTCATGGTTGAACGATGGCTGCTACGAATCTCCAATTGGCATAGGGTGAACCGCCTCCCACCTATTGGCAAGAGATTGCTGTTGTTGAGCCTGATTCTCTTCCTTACGTCCTGTATTGAGGTGAAGCAGAGAATTGACATCAGTAGAGATGGATCAGGAGAGGCGATTCTTGAGATTGGCGTGCAAAGAGAATGGACGTCGATGGTGATTCCCAAGCTCAAGGCTGACGCCCCGCGGGGATGGATCATTAGTGATGAGAAGGAGAAAGATGGAAAGCATGTCATTGTCTTTACCAGGAAGTTTCGAGACATATCCGAGGTCAATGACGATGAAGCCAAATATTTCTTTTGGTCTAAGAAGGCTGGATTCATGCAAAGAAGGTATGCCATTGAGGTCACGCAGCTTAAGAGCTCCGATTTGCCATTCCCATATGAAGTGTCCATAAAGGTCCCAGGCAGTATCGATGAGACAAACGGAATGAAGGTATCGTCTAATGAAGCGAGGTGGAATCTGCAAGGCCTACGAAGAGGGACGAAGCTTTCTATCACTGCCTCCGCCTTTGCACTGCCAGACTATGGATCGTGGAGAACGTGTTATGTGCTGGTTACGCAAGGAGAGGGAATCAGCTCCTGTTGGCCTCTACTGGGAGATTTGGGAGGATCTGCACTACTTGGCGTTGGTGTCATCGTAGGGGCGGGACTGATAACGAGGAAAGCAATCAGGGTAGGATTGCGGAATCGGAAAGATGTTCCGAGACGTGTCTTTTGCACAGAATGCGGGCAGGAGAACCCGGCAACTGGAGCTTTCTGCACGAATTGTGGACACACGTTGCGGTGAGAGATAAAGGAGGAGAATGCCACCACGAGAGAGAGGGCTAAGCGGTCCATGGATTATTCCAGTGAAGTCAGGGTTTGGTAGTGTCGAGAGAATAGCGAGATAACGGCGACTGAACGTCCAGAACACCGGGGAGCACGTGGGAGAATACGGGGACACAGAGAAGGTTGCGCAAGAGCAGCGGTTATACCGCGCGGCTGCTTTGCAGCCGATGTCGGCTGAGAGTAGTAGACTTGTTGAGCTCACTGCCTTTAGGGGATGGTGAATCCATATGAAAAGGCCATATCTCTTGGCGATTCTGGTTCCCCTGGCCGCCAGTTGTGCTTCCTTGCCACCGCCTCCTTCCCCTCAGGCGCGGGTGAGTGTCGCCGTTCTTGGGATGCGAAACGGCGTTCTCGATCAAAAGATTGTGAACATGCTTACCACCGCGCTCTCCAAAGACAAGTATTTCACCGTGGTCGAACACCACGCGATCGACCGAGTTATCGGGGAGCAGAGGTTACAGCTATCCGATATCATTGATCCCCAGACCGCAGTAACAGTTGGCCGGCTCCTTGGATCTCAGGTGATCGTAAAGAGTGATGTTGTGGATCACAAGGTCACGTACATGCCCGTAGTGGTCGGCGTGCTGGTAATCCGCTCAGCTACGATCACCTCTCAGGTTCTCGATGCGAGGACTGGGAGGACTCTTCTAGCCGTCTCCGAAGTAGGGAGGAGCTATGCGGGCGGAGCGCAGGTGGACGTAACGTCTGGGGGCGAGCGGAGGCAGGATGTTCTGGGTATGAAGAGAACCGAAGAGGACATGTTCAACTCTGCGATTAGAGATGCGGTTGATAAAGTAGCGGTATCAATCATAAAGGCCGTCTACGGTGAAAGGAGCGCCGATGAAGTAATGGAGGTAGCCGCCCGTCCCAATCAGGCAATTGAAGCCCTGACAGCCCGCCATTCTGACACTGATTACTTCTGGGCGGTAGCCAGAACGTACTATGTGTCTTATGACGCCGTCTGGACGGCCGCGAATAGGTACCTCCGAGGAGAGAATGTCTCGCTGGACAGGAATAGAGGAATCATTAGCTCCGAGAAATCATCCTCGGAATTCCGCGGCCGAAGTGTGTTTCTGGTAGAAAGAGTGTCTGATGAGGCAACAAAGGTGACGGTAAAGGTTTTCTGCTACACGCGTATCAGCACCGGATGGCAGAAATCGTCACCGGGTTTCTGCTCTGACATCTCACTGAATGGCATACGCAAGAATATACGAGAGGTAATGAAGGAAGGTATAAAGTGAGGAGGTGTCGTGGAGAAATTGCCTGGGGTCCGGTATAACGGGTGGGAATACTGGCATAGTGGCGAGGCATGCATAGGAGGAAGTTGACCGTCGAAGGTAGATTATGAATCCAGAGCGACACAGGACATGTCGCCAGCCTCGTGGGCGGTCGTTGAGCGTGCGGCTGAAATGAACGCCAGAAGAACGGATGCTGAGCGAGATAGGAGCGGCAAAAGGATGCCCAAACTAGCCCTTGTCTGCTCAGTCATGATGTGGTTGGCGGCCTGTGTTGCCACGCCACAGGACGCGAGGCGGTCGCCGTACACGGGCCCGAAGGCGAGAACCGCGATTGTGGGGTTCAATGTGTACGCGAGAACTTATGGTGTGGCAGATCTGGACAGGAGGCTGATAGAAATGCTCTCCACCTCCCTGTTCAGAACAGGCCGGTATGATCTGGTGGAGCGGAAGGATATTGAGAGGGTATTGCGGGAACAGAGATTCCAGCTTTCAGACATGGTAGACCCCGCTACAGCAGTAAGGATCGGGAAAATCGTGGGAGCCCAGACCATCGTCACAGGCGCCATCACGGAAATCGGTTTTAGCGCGGCATCGTTCATAATCAATGCGACGATATGCACAGTCGGCATTGACGTGCGGTTGATTGATGTGGAAACGGCCAGGATAGTTATGGCGGAAACAGGGTATGGGCGAAGCTTCATGGGGGGGTTCATCTTCAGTGAAGATGCGCTCAAGGCTGTCGCCAGGAGACAATTGGAATCATGGATCGGCGAGGCGATGCGGGGTGCAGCGGAGGACGTCGCTCGGAAGATAGCGGTTAGTGCGGCAGCAGGATAAAAAGCGAAGGGAACGGTCTTGGCTCAAGTGTGTCCCATAGTTTTGGCTGAAACGGCAGGGGGAGCCAGGACGGAGGAGCAAAGACTGAAGGAGGACTGAGCATGGAAACCCGGAAATGGGTTTTCTTCGTGTTGGCGGGGATGGGAGTCCTTCTGCTCATGGTCCCGCAAGTGTCGGCCCAGGATGTCAGGACGGGAGTGGAGCAACTGGCGGCTCAGATTGCCAGCGGGGCGCCAGAGGGGAGGCAGCTTCGGGTGGCAGTGGCGGATTTTCCCGACCTCCAGAACGTGACGAGCGACCTCGGGCGGTACATCGCCAGCCGGCTGACCACGCGCCTGGCACAGAGTCCGAAATTCTCTGTCATCGAGCGCCAGCGCCTCAGCCAGGTTCTCGCAGAGCTGAAGTTCAGCATGTCGGAGCTGGTGGACCCGGCGAAGGCAAAGCGGTTAGGCCAGATGGCGGGGGTAGAGGCCATCGTGGTTGGGACGGTGTCCGACCTCGGCAACCAGGTGGATCTTGATGCGCGGATGATCGAGATCGAAACCAACCGGATGCTCCTGGGAGCGACGGTTACCATCAGCAAAGACCCCACGGTAGATGAAATGCTGAAGCGCGGGCGGCAGGAGGGCGTTGGCGGTCCCGCAGGTCCGGGTCCAGCGCCCACCACGGGCGCAGCAGCACCTACACCGTCTGGGCCCGGCCAACCTGTATCTGTGGAGGGCTTCACCTTTCAACCGAGGGGATGCAGGAAGACCGGTGGGAAACTGGTTTGCACTGTAGCCCTCATGAATACCGGGAGCGAACAAAGGCGTCTCATTCTGACAACACATGAAGGCCAATTAATCGACAACAGGGGAAACCAATACAGATATGGCATTGCGACAGGGAATAGGCAGGAGACAAATTTCATCGAAGAAGCTTTCATGCCGCAACTACCGGTCAACGTCCTATTCATTACAGACGACCTTCAGGAGTCCGCTACGCACATGAGTGTGGTTATTGGGATCAGGGGATTCAAGAAAGCACCGGTGGTCCGAGATATTCCGATTGCCAGGTGAGCTCGCTGCTTGGGTCTCAATGAAAGCTCAGCGCACAGGGTATACTTCTCCTACGAACGAGGACAGCGATGCCGGGCGAGTTTGGGCATGCGGCACATAAACTGAACCTGACCAACCCACACCGGCTCTCCGGTGCTATTGGAGCCGTGGCGGGATTGGCTGTGGTGGCACTGGGCGCGATCACGCTCCTACGTACGCTGGATTCCCGGACGATCACCACCCTGATCCGCGCCGTGGAGCGGGGAGGCGATCTCAGCCTGCTGGTGCGGATCGGCGCGGCGAGTGTGGGTGTGCTGTGAGGATTGGGGGTGCTGGCCTCCGGGGACGACCGCCGTGAAGAGCTAGCGCTTCGGGCGAGAGGCGGGATTCACAATCTGCAAGGGGAGGCCGAATCTTTGGAAGTGGCGGTCGTTGAGCGTGTAGAGAGTGGTGACGTGGTTGTCCTGAGCCGTGTGCGCCAGGAAAAGGTCGTACACCTGAGGGCCGCTGAGCCAGCGAAGCCTTGCCAGCGAAGCCAGCACCCCAGGGAACGTAGTGTCCTTGGGCGCGATGACCGGAAATACCGCGAGGTGTTTCCGAATCTCTGCGAGAACCTTTCGATGGGGAACGGCGAGTCTCGTCAGAACGGAGAAGAACTCCCACACGCTCTGCTGGGCGATGCACGCCCGAAGCCTTCCCGCTCGGGCCCGGGTCCAGAGTGCAAGACACAGGTCGGCATGGTCCAAGGTCGTCGTCGAGGCCCGGAGGAGGATCCCCGTGTCGAAGAGAACGATCCCGTTCACGGACGCTTTCTCTCATAGGCCAGGCTGGTGAGGTCAATGCCGCGCGGAAAGCGTGGGGCGAAGCGCTCCAGAGCGAGATCGGGAGGCGGTGTCATCCAACGATTTTGGGCCACCAGATCCTCGAGTCGCGTGAAGGAAAGGCGTCCAGCAGATGGGGAAACGCGGCCGATACGCGGTTGAAAGGCTCCTTGGGCTTCGAGGGTGGCTCTGACCTGGATCGGATCGAAGCGGAGCACCTTCTTCCCAATGCGGATAGAAGGAATCAGCCCTCGTCGGGCCAGGCGGTACAGTGTTTGGGGGTTGAGCTTAAGGGCTCTGGCCAGTTCCGGAGCCGTGAGGAGCTGGGAACCTTCGGTTTCGGTTTGCGAAGCCCTGATCCGCTTCACTGCTGTTTCCATGAGAAGCCTCGGATTCTTCTGGATTTACGAAGTTTCTGAATGATCGTAGTGTATTCTCGTTTCATGCACTCGTCAATGGAAAAGAGGCTTTCCGGGGAGGAATCGGGAACACGGGGTGTATGGGAAAAGCGTTCGGCAGGTCAAGCGTCGGCTGATTCTCCGTCAATCGCTGCTGCCACCGGGGAATGTAAGAAATCGGCCATCACGGGGTCTCTTCTGATTGGGCGAGGAGCGAGGGGGCAGTCATCTGTATCCAGACAGCAGGACTGAGTGTGTCGAGGTGGAGGAGGTATGGGGGCTCCTAGAGCAATAATTGGAGGCACAATTGTTGCCGTGCTGCTGTTGGCGCCGGTCCGGGCTGGGGCGCAGCAGGAGCAGTCGGTTAAAGTTGAGGGGTGCGGGACGATTATCGGGGGGGACATCGCCCAGGCGAAGGACGAGGCGGTGATCGCCGCGCGGGTCAAAGCTTTGGAGCAGGTCGCCGGGGTTCACCTGGATTCGGACACGCTGGTTCAGAACGAGATCCTGTTTGACGCCGTGGTTCGGACACACGCTGCGGGATACATCAAGGCCGACCGGATGCTGTCGGAGGGACAGCGTCCGGACGGGACCTACTGTGTCCAGATCGAGGCGTGGGTGATCCCGGGTGAGTTGAAGGAAAAGCTGCAATCGCTCGTCTCTGAATTGGCCATTGTGGTGGTACTGCCGGAGACGAACATGGGCACACCCAATGCGCCCCCCGTGGTAGAAGGAGAGATCGTCCAGCGTCTCGTGGACGCCAACTACCGCGTGTATGATCCGCAGCATGTCCAGTCACTACGGAACAGGGAAATCGCGGATGCGTCCCGACGGGGGGACCTGGACGAGGTCCGCCGAATCGGTCTTCGGTTTTTGGCTAACATCATCATCATTGGCGAGGTCAAGAGCGAATTCAGCCAGAACAATGCAGGAATCATCTCGGCCCACGCGCGGGGAACGCTCCGAGCTATCGAGGCCGAGACGGGCCGGATCATCGCCACCTTCAGCCAACAGGGGATCCGGGGATTTGCGCTGTCGGACATCCAGGCGGGCCGGAAGGCCCTGGCAGAGTTCGGCGGCGGGGCGGCGACCTCCTTGCTGGCGCGATTGGATGACCACTTCAAGCGGAAGGACCGCCTGGTCGAGGTCCGGGTGCGGGGTTTGGCCGACGAGAATGCCCTGGCGCGGTTTAAGAGCTTCCTCCAGGCGCTCCGCTGGGTCCAGGGCGTGGAGCAGCGCACCTTCTCCTCCGCGGAATCGGCGCTCACCCTGACGTACCCGGAGAAGGCGGTGTACCTGGCCTCGCGGATCGGGCGGGAACCAGGCTATCGGCTCATAGAGTTCGATCGAAGTCGGGTCGTCGTTGAAGTGAGAAAGTGATGGAACGATTAACGGTGATGAAGTCATGAAGTGATGGAGTGATGGAGAGGGAAACTGAAGATCGTGTTGGGCGGAGAGGGAAGGGAATAAGGTGCACGTGCAATTCCAAGAAAGGACGCAATTGAAAAGTGTTGACAGCCGGCCACATCGAAGGTGGAAGGGGGGCGCCATTCGCTATCAAATCGTCCTTTTTATGTTTACTTCATCACTCCCTTACTTCATCACTCCCTCACTCGCCCTCGGGACGGGGCCTGTAGTGATCACCGAAGGCGAGGCGATGCTCCAGGATGCGCCAACCCTCAAAGGGCCAAGCGAAGATGTATCTGACGGGCCACGGATCACCATTCTGAGCCCCCAGGATGGGAAACCCTATATGGGATCTGTGGACATCGAGGTGCTGTTCGAGCAGGTCCCCGGCGGCCCTGGGGTGCGTCCGGACACGCTCCGGGTTGTGTATGTGAAGCTCTGGGACATTGACATCACGGACCGCTTCTTGCCCTACCTTCGGGCGAATCGGCTCTACGTCGAGCAGGCCCGGATTCCCCCGGGGCGGCATCTGATCCGGGTGTCCATCGCGGACCAAGCCGGGAAGACGTCCGCGCGGGTTGTGAGGGTCATCGTGCAATGACAGTGACAGAGTGACACAGTGATAAAGGGATAAAGTGACAAGGAGAATGCGTTCGGCAGTTCGGCTGTTCGAGGGTTCGGCTGGGCGGCTGACCATTCTGTCACGTTGTCCCTGCCCGTGAAGAGGGAGTGGTGGCCATGGTGAGTCGTCTTTCCCGCTCGGTGCATGTGGCGTTCCTGGTGATCGGTCTGGCGGCGATCACCGGCCTTGCGCGGGAAACGTCCTCTGCACCGGCACGGCCGGATCCGCAACTTATCGCACAAGTCCAGCAGGCCCGGGCGAGTTGGGAGAAACTGAGCGCCCAGGCGGGCAAGGCCACGTACCCGACGCCGGCCGACCGGACAGCGGTTAACCAGGAAATCCAACGAGCCGGACAGGCGCTACAAGCCGCGGACGCCGCTGCACAGCGAGGGGACAGGGCGACTGTGGATGCCCAGCTCAAGCAAGCCAGTTTGGCACTGGCCTCGGCTAGCCAGCGGCTCTCCCAGTTGGCGCAACGGCCCCCGCAGCCGCCGCCTAGTCCACCCCCTTCCCAGCCAGGGCCGAGGCCGCCGCCTCCCGCGGAGGGGCGGATCGTCAACGTTCAGGCCCGCGCTGCCGCCGATGGCGTTACCTTGGCAACCCGCGTCCAGCAAACCGGGACACTCTACCTCGGGTGTTCGTACCGAGCGGCGGGCCGCATCATTGACCGACCTGCCGTCCACCTAGATGGGAGCGGGGAAAAGACGGTTGATGCCTGCCCGGTTCGCTATGCAGAGGTGGGCTTGCAACCGCCTGCGGCTGGCCAGCCGCCGATCACGATCGAGGCGACCCTGGTGCTGTGGCGGCAGCCGCCGACGGGCCAGCTCCAGCCTGAGGTGGCGCGCTGGGGATGGCAGAACGTCGCGCAGATTCAGCCGCGTGCCAACCAGCCGCCTGTGGCGCGGATTGACGCAAGCGCAGCAGGGCAACGGGCGCAGGAGGGGCAGGAGTTGCGCCTGACGGTGCCTCCGGGCGGGGAGGTGGCTGTCGCGCTGTCGGGGGCGAGGAGCGAGGATCCGGAACGGCAACTGACCCAGTGGGAGTGGGCGGTTGATGGGCGGGGAGCGGGTGTGGGGCGAGAGATCACACGACCGTTCCGGGCGGGGACGCATGCGATCACAGTGACGGTGCGAGATGCCCAGGGTGCAACGGCGCAGGCCCAGGTGCGGGTGGTTGTCACGGAGACAGTCCCGCCTTTGTCCGCGAAAATCGTCGGCGTGGAGCCGCGAGCGGATGCAAGCACTGTGACCTTGACGGTCCACCTCCAGCACACGGGGCCGATATATCTCAGTTGTGAGTTTCGGGTGGGGGGACAGGCCGTCCCGCGGCCGGCGCAGCGAGTGGAAGGAAGTGGAGAGAAACGGTTGTCGGTCTGCTCGGTTGCGTATCAGGAACTGGAAAAGCAGCGCCCGGCTCCGGGGCAATCCCCCCTGCCGATGGAGGGGACGGTCGCGCTATGGCGGGAGCAACGTGGGGGTGAATTGCATCGCTGGCAAGGGCGAGTTGGTCAGTTGGTCGCCCGGGCTGGCCCCTCGCAACCTTCACCGGCCGTGCCCTCTCCGCAGCCACCGCCAGCACCGACCCCCGATCCCCAACTCCTCGCCCAAGTCCAGCAGGCGCGGGTGGCCTGGCAGCAGCTTAATGAGCAAGCCGGACGCGCTGCCTATCCTACCCCGGCCGACCGGGCGGCCGTGAGCCAGGACCTCCAGCGGGCGGGACAGGCCCTTGAGGCCGCTGAAGCAGCGGCCCGCCGCGGGGATAGGGTAACGGTGCAGGCCCAATTGGGGCAGGCGCAGCAAGCCCTGGCCACAGCCACCCAGCGACTGGCCCAGCTTGCTCAGCGTCCACCGCAGCCGATGGCGCCGAGCCCGCCGTCTCCTCGCCCCACTCCCCCTTCTCCGGTGCCAGTGACGCCTCCGCCACAGCCGCCACCCGCGCGCCCTGATCCGCAACTCGTCGCGCAGGTGCAGCAAGTGCGGGCAGCTTGGGACCGGCTGAACGCCCAAGCTGCGCAGTTCCCGTATCCGACGGCAGCAGACCGGGCAGCCGTGTCCCAGGACCTCCAGCGTGCCGGGCAGGCTTTGCAGGCCGCCGAGGCTGCCACCCAGCGGGGCGATCGGACGGCAGTCCAGGGTCAACTGGCACTGGCCCAGCAAGCCCTCGGGGTAGCTAGCCAGCGACTGACACAGTTGGCGCAGCGTCCCCCGCAGCCACTACCACCGAGTTCAACGCCTTCGCGTCCTACTCAACCTTCCCCGCCGGTGTCATCTCCTCCGTCCCCGCGGCCCGATCCGCAGCTCATCGAGCAGGTCCGGCAGGTGCGAGCAGCGTGGGATCGGTTGAACGCCCAGGCGGCGCAGTTCCCTTATCGGACACCTACAGACCGGGGCGCTGTGTCCCAAGACCTTGAACGGGCAGGGCAAGCCCTTCAAGCTGCAGAGGCATCCGCCCAGCGCGGTGACGGATTAGGGGTGCAGACGCAGATGGCACAGGCTCAGCAAGCAATCATCGCGGCCAACAAGCGGCTTACGCAACTTGCACAGCTTCCCCCGCAGCCACCGCCGCCGAGTTCACCCGCCCCTCGACCTGCTCCCCCCTCCACGACGCCGCCGACCCCCATACCGCAACCACCACCACCGCGGCCAGATCCGCAACTCGTCGCCCAGCTTCAACAGGTCCGGGGAGCCTGGGACCGGCTGAACGCCCAAGCCGCGCAATTCCCCTATCCAACACCGGCAGACCAAGCAGCCGTGTCCCAAGATCTCCAGCGGGCGGGGCAGTTCCTCCAGGTCGCAGAGACCGCCGCCCAGCGCGGCGACCAAGCCGCAGTGCAGGCGCAGCTCGCTCAGGTGCAACAGGTCCTCAACACAATCGGGCCACGGCTGACACAGTTAAGCCAGCGGCCGGCCACGCCAGCACCCCCGGCCACCCCCACCCCCACAACCCCGCAGGCTAGTGCCCAGCTCTTCGGCCAGGTACAGCAGCTCAGGGGCGCCTGGCAGCAGCTCAATGACCAGGCCGGCCGGGTCACGTATCCAACGCCTGCCGATCGGACGGCCGTGACCCAAGAGCTTGCTCGTGTAGGAGAGCTACTTCAAGTTGCGGAGACGGCCGCGCAGCGGGGAGATCAAGCGGCGGTGCAGAATCAACTTCTCCAGGTGCGGCAGGTCCTCAACACAGTGGGGTCGCGTCTGACACAACTGGCGCAGCGCCCCCCCCAGGCGCCACCCGCGAGCCCAACATCACCGACCCCGACACTGACTGGCATCATGCCCAGTCCTGTCCCTGGTGCGGATGGCCTGCAGACATTGACCCTGACGGGCAGTGGATTTGTCGCAGGGTCGCAGGTCGCATTACGGATGGGCGGGGCGGTGTACATAATTCCGCCCGACCGCATTGCAGTGATGAGCCCGACGCAAATTCAGATTCGAGCGAATGTGGCGCGCACACCGGCGACATGGACGGCCGAGGTAATGAATCCTGGCGGTTTGCTGTCGAGCCGACTCCCCTTTTCAGTGGTTGTATCGGCGCAGCCTGCGCCCGTCCCAGGCCCGGGGGCTGTCGCGAAGCAACCTCTGGTGGGCCGAATTGACGCCACAGCCGCTGCCCAGCGGGCGCAGGAGGGGCAGGAACTGCGGCTTACGGTGCCGAGTGGGGGTGAAGCCCAAGTGACCCTCTCTGGAGCCCGCAGCCAGGATCCTGAGGGGCAGCCATTGCGGTACGTGTGGGAGAGTGGGAGACAAGTCCTGGGAACGGGTCGTGAGGTGACCCGACCGTTCCGGCTGGGGACGCATGAGGTCACCCTGACAGTGCGAGATGCCCAGGGGGGAACGGCGCAAGCTCAGGTGAGGGTTGTGGTCAGTGAACCAGCTCCAACCCCTCCGGGAGTTCCGATACCCGGCGCTCCGTCACCTGCTGCTCCGCAGATCACGACGGGGGCGACCACGTTGAAGGCGGGTGAATTGATCCAGATCTCTGGCAGCGGGTTCACCCCACAGGGATCTGCCACGATTCAACTACGACACTCCAGTGGGACGCTCGTTCCCCCGGTCCAGGTCAGGACGGACCCTTCGGGCAAGCTTTCCGCGCAGTATCAACTACCAGCAGAGGTCCCTATCGGAACCTACACGCTTTCGGCGGATGATAAGGGCAGAGGTACGAGCAACACTGTTTCACTTACAGTGGTTTCCTCAGGGAGTCCGCCTGCTCCAACGCCAACAGCCCCCGGGTCTTTCATGGGTCAACCGCCAGCTTCAGTGCAGATTGACGTATCAGCCCTTGGGAAAAGCGCGCGGCAGGGTGAAATACTTCAATTGGCTGCCCCGAACGGAGTTCCGGTCACGGTCACTCTGTCTGGAAAAAGGAGCATATCCCCATTTGGCCGCAGGTGGGCGTACAGATGGGAGGTCAATGGGAGAGCCGTCAGCGAGGATCCCGAAACGACCCATCCTTTTGAGGGTGGAGACTACAAGGTCAAGCTCACTGTAGTCGAGGCGTCGCCAACGGCGGGCAGCACGCCGATGTTTGCGTCTTCGACATCATTGGTGACAGAGGTCAGCGTCCGTGTACGATGGAATAGGCACCAGAACTGTCCTGGCCGCATTGGGCAAACTTGTAGCCCGGGTGAGAGGTACTTGGGGCTTGAGAAGATTGGCACGCCGGCAACTGCGTCGCACGACTGTTTGGGCGAGAAATGTAAGTTCCGCATTACCTCGCGTGCCTCAGTGGGAGCTACACAGCACGACGCGTGCTGTACGAAGAATCCAGATGGCGTGGAGTGTCCCGGAAGGGATCCCAAGAAAAAGATCACGGCCTGTCAGTTAGAATGGGACCGGGCAAAGGCAGACTTCTTCGGAATATTCAACAATGTGATGTTCGGGCATCCGCTTAGCTGGGTTCCGGAGGCAGAGTGGGTGTATGACCCTGAAGATCCTAACGATAGGGACACAGCCGCGAGGACCCCAAAAGCTCCGCCGGGGATCCAAGTTGCTGGTGAATTTGAAAAAGGTTACTGCCGGTCGAATAAGGTTAGGCGAATTCAGAGCGACCTGAGGTCGCGCATGGAGGGTGCGATAATCTTCGTGTGCGAGTGAGATGCCACAACGCTGGAGCAGAGGTGGAGCCATTATGCGACCCGAGAGCAGATTCTTGCAAGCCCTTACGAGCCTTGCTCTGGTGGGTTTTATCTTGACTTCCTGTGCGACGCAGCCGATTGCTGGGCCGACAGGCCTGCCTGGGGAGCAGCGACCGTGCGGCGGGGCGGCGCTGGACTGCCGCGGCTATTTCTCGCAGGCCCAACGCGATTTCAAGATGAGTCTCTCTGGCCTCTATGGACCCATTGGCGGAGGTGTGGGCTTCGGGGCGGGATCGAGCCAGTTGATCGCCCTGGATTCGATCTCGGGCGACATGATCCTGCACTACCAGCGGTACTGCCAGCAGTACAACGCCTGCCTGATCTCACGGGAGGAGTTCCTGCGGCGGACGGACACGCTCCAGACCACGCAGACAGAGGTGCGGAGGTTGGTGGGGACGCTCCCTACCCCGCAGGTAGCTCCCAGTCCCCAATCCTCTTCGCTGCCGGAAATCGTGTATCCCCCCACCGGGGTTACTTATCCTGAGGGTATGACCAAGGAGATGCGTGTCGCAGACGCCGTCTTCAAGGTTGTCCTCGAGGCGATGCGCCCACCAGGGGCCACGGGCAGCGTTTCGGTCTCCTCGGGCCCAAGCGTACAACAATTCCCATCGACGCCGGCGCCCCCCGTGGTGACGGCGCCTGCGCCTCCCCCTGTTCCTTATTCGCTTCCACAATCGGCCCCGACAGTCTCTCCCGGCGCTGAAGACCCCTTCAGGGCTATTGCCAACGAGTTGACTCAGATCGCGCGATCACTGGGCACGGGCCAGGTGCCCATGAAGGCAGTCCTTGGGGAGATCAGCTACCGGAACACCGAATTCGGCAGCCCCCTCAGCGTTTTTATGAAGGGCCAGCTTCAGGAGCAATTGAGCCGCTCGGGTGCGTTCGTGCTGGTGGAGGCCCCGCGGTTGCGCACCATCAGCGTTGCCCAGAGCCCCAAGTCGAGCACGGCTCTGGCCGAGGCTTCGGGTGCGGATCTCGTGATCATCGGGAACTACTGGGACACCCCGGAAGGCGTGGAACTGTTCGTGTCGGTGCGCCAGCGGCAAGGGGATGTCCTGTTGGGGGTGGCCCGCGCATTTCTGCCGACTGCAGCGCTCCCCCGGAATACCCCGGTGGCTCCACCCAACCTGGAGAGCGCCCGCCTCAATGAACGGATTGAAGATCGCATTGCGCCACTCTCAGGCCTCCAGACTGCCAACCCGCTCAAGGTGGAGGTCTGGACCGATCGGGGGAAAGGGGCGATCTACTCGGACGGGGAGGACGTCCTCATTCTCGTCCGCGTCAACCAGGATGCGTACCTCCGCCTCTACTACACGGATGCCAACAACCAGACGTACCAGGTCTTCCCGAACCTGTACCGTCAAGAGGGGAGGATTTCGGGAGGAAAGGTGGTAGCTCTTCCCGCGCAAGAGGACCGATTTGTCTTCCGGGTGAAATCACCCTTCGGAGTGGAGTCGATCACGGCGCTTGTCAGCCGAAAGCCATTCGGGGGTCCAGGCGGGCTCGGCGCATCTTCCGGACCATTCCTGGAGGTTCCACAGGGCATCCGCGGCCTGGAGGTGGTCGCGTCGTCGGCCGGAGAAGGAGAGGTCGTCCGAGACCGCGCCGTACTGACCACCGTTCGGAGGGCCCCATGATCCCTCCCCTCACGTGGTTCTTGGCTGTCGTCTTTTTGAGTTACGGACCAGGACTGGCCTGGGCCGATCAGGTCACGGTGGCAATCGAGCGGGTGGCAGGCAAGATCCAGCAGTCGGGGGAGGTGAAGGGGAAGAAAGTAGGCGTGGCCGATTTTCCACTCACGGATGGTCGCATGACCGAGTTGGGGGCGCATCTGTCCGACCAGTTGGAGGTGGCCTTGACCAACCGGGCGGCCCCAGGTGGGTTCGAAGTAGTCACCCGCACGCAACTGTGTCAGGTCATCCGGGAGAACAAGCTCTGGCTGGGGGACCAATTCGATCCCGCGCTCCACAAAAAGCTCGGGCGGTTGGGGCAGGCAGACCTGCTGGCCACCGGGCGCGTGACTGATCGGGGGAGACAGCTCTCGGTGACCGTCCGGGTGCTTGACACTGAAACGGGCAAGGCCGTCTGGGCCGACTCGGTGACCCTGGTCTCGGACGAGGGATTGAGGGGGTTGCTCTCTCGACCGATCGCCGGGGACGGGTGCGGGGAGGGAACTCAAACAGCGTCTTCTGCTCCTCCACCCGCTGTCCCCGCAGTTCAATCCCCTCCCGTCACCTCGGATCGCCTGAATGTGAAGGTCTGGTCCGACAAGCCCTCCTACCGGATCGGGGAGCCGATCCAGTTCGGCCTTCGGGTGAGCCGGGACGCCTACGTCACCCTGATCAACATTGGGACGAGCGGGGAAGGGACGGT
>Ga0209726_10001313_pt1 | contig 40844 bp, 38 predicted proteins | sample Subgrocontami54m_FD_187453 | JGI IMG/M metagenome (GOLD analysis project Ga0209726, IMG submission 187453) | Subsurface groundwater microbial communities from S. Glens Falls, New York, USA - GMW46 contaminated, 5.4 m (SPAdes) (version 3) | ecosystem: Environmental > Aquatic > Deep subsurface >...
CCCGCCCCCACCCATTCATAGACGACCGCCCTAGTCGTCGCCCTCGTGCTCGTCGTCGTCCTTGTCCTCGCGCTCCGGTTCGGGCTCGCGCTCGCGAGTCGGATCCGGCGCCGGCGCTGCCGTCGGGTCGGGCTCCATGGTCGGATCCGGCGCTGCCGCAGCGGCTGGACGCGACTGCGCGGCCTTGACCGGACTTACTACCGGCTGCGGTGCCGCCTGTGTGGCCGCGACCTTCGCAGGCGCGGCCGCGGCGGGCGCCGGCTCGTCGATGTACACGTAATCGATGACGACGATCGGCTCCGGCGCTGGCATCTCCACGGGCGCTGGCACGTCGGTCGGCGCCGGTTCCGTCGTTGCGACTTCCACCGCGGCTCCCGCCTCGGCGGGGTCGCTGCCGAAGATTCCCGCCGAGGCGCCCACGGCCACCACTCCGACCGTGACGACCGTGGTGAACGCGAGCGCGATGGCGAGCGCTATTCTGCGTGGCATACTTCTAAACTCCCTTCGCTCCGGACAGGTGCGATGCTCGGCCACCCCGCCGAACGAATCACGCTGCCGTCCTGGAGCACCATTAGTCCTCGTACGCGTTGCGTTTCCAGGAACCGGCGCCCCTCGCCGGGTCCCAGCATCAACGCGCATTTGGCGTAGATATCTGCTTCCGTGGCCGTCGATGCGATCACGGAAACGGAGACGACTGCGCTCCGGGTTGATTCGCCGGTGCGCGGATCGATGATGTGATTCCGCCACGCGCCATCGCGTTTCCAGCGGCGCGCGGCGGTGGTCGATGTGGCGATCGCCTGGTCGTTCAATGGCACGATGTCCATGTCTTCTCCGGTGACTGGATCAGCCACGCCGATCAGCCAGCCATCGCTGTCCGGACCATCGCCCGAAGCGAAGATGTCGCCGCCGGCGTCGACCAGGAAGCTGCCGCTCGCGCGCAGCTTCTCGGCCGCCACGTCGACCGCGTACCCCTTGCCGATGCCGCCGAAGTCGATGCGCATGCCCGCCGGTGCGGTCACCGTGCGGTCCTCGCGGTTCAGCACCACCTGCCCGATTGACATTTGCGGGCTGGGCAGTCGCCGCGGCGCGTCCGCATCGTCGCGGACCACCTTCTCGAACGAGCGGTCGTAGCCGGCCGCTTCGAGCAGCGGCAGGATCGCTGGATCGAACAGACCGCCCGTGCGGCGGTGAAAGAACAGCGCTAGGTCGAAGAGCTGCAGCATCTGGATAGAGACTGCGGTGCACTCCGTGTCGCGCGCGTTGAACGCGGAGAGCTCACTGTCGCGCGAGAACCGGCTGAACCGCGCCTCGACGTCGTGAAACGCGCGCTCGGCATCGGCGAGTAGTGCGGACTGCCGCCAATCGATCGCCATCAGGTGCACACCGGTGTTCATCGCGCGAAATCTTCGCTGTCCGACGATCCCACCCCATTGCACCTGCATCGGCTCTGCCGCATCGCCGCGGCGCCGCGTGCTCTTGACATCCATGTGGCCCAACCCCTTGTTACCGGAAACTCCCAGAGCCGCGCCGAGGTTACACGCGATCCCCCCAAGTTTCCGTCGAAATTTCTGTTTCCGCGCCGCTTGCCAGCTTCCCCCGAAGCCGCAGACCAGTACCCGCCAAACAGTGTTTGGCGTGGCGTGCGCTGGGCCGGACGGCATGTGCCGGCGCGCCCCTGTCCTGCGATTAGCATCGGCCGGAGGGGCCCTGAATGTGGCCTGAGTTTGGGGTCCGAGGCTAGACCTTACGGTTGCGGATGGGTACCTTTTAGCGGCCTCAGGGGCCGGGCCGGATTGCTCCTCGTGCTGCTGGCAACTCCCTGATCCAAGAACTTCAGAATCAACTTCTGTTTAGGGAGGGAATGAGCCTTGCATATCGTTGTCTGTGTGAAGCAGGTCCCTGACTGGGACATTCCGCCGGCCAGCTTCAAGGTCGATGAAGCCGCGAAGAAGGTCGTACCGCCGCCCGGGGTCGCGCCCGTTCCGAGCCAGTTCGACGCCATCGCCGTCGAAGCGTCCATGCGCATCAAGGACGCCGTCGCCGACACCAAGGTCACGATCATGAGTATGGGCGCCGCGACCGCGCGCGACGTCATCAAGCACGGCCTCGCCATGGGCGGCGACGAAGGTGTGTTGCTCGTCGATGACGCCTTCAACGACCTGGACAGCACCGGCGCCGCCACCGTGCTCTCGTCCGCCATCAAGAAGCTCGGCGATGTCGACCTTGTCCTCACCGGCCGCCAGGCGGTCGACTGGGACTTCGGCGTCACCGGCACGCTGATCGCCGAGATGCTCGGCGCACCGGTCATCACGCTAGCGAAGTCCGTCACCGTCGCCGGCGGCAAGGTCACGGCCGAGCGCGTCCTGCCGGACTCGCTCGAGACCGTTGAAGCATCGCTGCCGGCCGTCGTCACGGTCAGCAACGAGCTTGGCGAGCCGCGCTATCCGAAGCTCCAGCAGATCATGGCCGCGGCCAAGAAGCAGGTGAATACCTGGGGCGCCGGCGACCTCGGTCTCGATGCCGCCGCGCTTGCCCCGCGCCTGACGCTCGAAAAACTGTTCGTCCCGGTGGTCGACACGAAGGTGGAGATCATGGAGGGCGACACGCCCGAAGAGCAGGCGCTGGCGCTCGCTCGCCGCCTCAAGGAAGCCAAGCTGATCTAGACGATGCGCGCGGCCGCACGCGGCCGCGCCGGAACGGAGACAAACGATGGCAAACGGAGTACTTATCCTCGCCGAGGTCGCGGACGGCGCGATCGCGTCGGTTACGCAAGAGCTGATCGGCGCGGCGCAACGGCTCAACGCCGGCCCCGTCTCGGCAATGCTTCTCGGCTCCGGTGTCGAGGTGGCCGCTGCGAAGATCACCGGCGTCGAGAAGACCTACGTGGTCGACGATGCCGCCTTGGCCGACTATACGACCGATGGCTTCACACAGGCTGCCGCCGCCGTCGCCAAGGAGGCCGACCCGGCCGTCATCCTCCTCGGCCAGACGAACATCGGCCGCGACCTCGGCCCGGCGCTGGCCTACAGGCTCGGCACCGCCGTCGCCATGGACACCATCGCGCTCGAGATGCAGGATGGACGCCTGCACTCGACGCGCCCCGCATACGGTGGCAACGCGCGCGCGGTCAACAGCTTCTCAGCCACGCCCGCGATCGCCACGGTTCGGCCCAAGTCGCAGAACGCCGCAGAGGGCGGGAGCGCGGGCGCCGTCGCGAAGGTCGCGTTCGACGCATCCGGCATTCGCACCAAGGTCGTTGACCGCAAGGTCGCGACCGCGGAAGGCGTGCGGTTAGAAGATGCGGAAGTCGTCGTCGCCGGCGGCCGCGGCCTCGGCGGACCGGAGGGCTTCGCGCAGATCGAGGAGCTGGCGCACATGCTCGGGGGCGCCGTCGGCGCGAGCCGCGCGGTCGCGGACCTCGGCTGGCGTCCGGTTGCCGAGCAGGTCGGGCTTACGGGCAAGGTCGTCAGCCCGACGCTGTACATCGCCGTCGCGATCTCCGGCGCCAGCCAGCACATGGCCGGCTGCTCGGGTTCCAAGAACATCGTCGCGATCAACAAGGACGCCGACGCGAATATCTTCAAAACGTCGCGTTTCGGCATCGTCGGCGATTTCAAGGTCGTCATGCCCGCGCTCGTCGCGGCGGTGAAGAAAGTACAGGCCGAGGGCTAAGCGCGCTCGCGGATCACGGGAACTGACAGAGAGGCGGGCGCAGGCCCGTCTCTCTGCTCTTCGCGCGACCCCGCGGCAGGGAGCGGCACGTGGACCTGGTCATCGACATCAGCGGCGACGTCGTCGAGTGGCAGGATCTCCTCAACGGCACGTGCATCGCCACGCTCGAGGGCGCCAGCCCGGACGGGCAGTGGACGCTCTCGGGCAGCGTTTCCTGGAACAGCCGTAGCGGTTCTCAGGCGGTGGAAGGAGACATAACGTTGACGCAAGGTGACGGCGCGGAACTCTTCGGCACGCTCACCGACGGCGAAGTCGCCGAGGTCGGCGAGCAAGACGCCATCGACGCCGGCTACGCCATGCGCCTCCAGTACGAGATCGACGGTGGGTCCGGCGAATTCGCGTCGGCCACCGGGACGGCCGCCGGGCAGGGAAGCCTCTCGCGGGAGAGATTCCAGGGCCGCTGGATCATCTCGCTGACGCGCTCCGGTTGACCTTGGTTCTTGGTTCTTAGTTCGCGGTTCTTCGCCGTAGACTGTCCCATGCCCGGCAAGCCCGCCCCTGACCTCGACGCGCTCTTGCGCTACCGCCAGAAGCGCGACTTCGCGCGCACGCCCGAGCCGGCGACGGGCGCGCCGTCTGAGGCTGCGCACGACCTGACGTTCGTGGTGCAGCAGCACGCCGCCACGCGCATGCACTGGGACTTCCGGCTCGAGGTCGATGGCGTGCTCGTCTCGTGGGCCGTCCCGCGGGGGCCGTCGCTCAACCCGAAGGACAAGCGCATGGCCGCGCACGTCGAGGACCACCCTTACGACTACGGCGGGTTCGAGGGCGTGATTCCGAAAGGAAACTACGGCGCCGGTCAGGTCATCGTCTGGGACAACGGCACGTATTCGCCCGATGAGGGCGGAGTGTATTCGTGGGGCGACAAGGACGACGCGAACGCCCGTATGCGCCAGCAGATCGCCGACGGCAAGGTCTCGATCACGATGCGAGGCCACAAGTTGCGCGGCTCATGGACGCTGGTGCGCATCGCGAAGGACCCGAAGAGCTGGCTGCTGATCAAGCACCGCGACGAGTACGTCTCCACGCGCGACGTGCTGTTCGAAGACCGCTCGGTGATCAGCGGCGTCACCATCGCCGACCTCAAGGCCGGCCGCATGCCGCGCCTCGATGCCGCGGCCGGCGGATCGCCGCATCCCGACGCGGGCCAGTCCGGCTTCCTCGACCCAAAGACGCTGCGGCCGATGCTGTCCACGCTGATTGAGCGCCCGTTCTCGCGCGACGGTTGGATCTTCGAGCCGAAGCTCGATGGCGTGCGCGCGCTCGCCTTCGTCCGCGACGGCAAAGTGGAGCTGCGCAGCCGCCGCGGCATCGCCGCCACCGTCCAGTACCCGGAGGTCGTGCGCGTGCTCGCAGGCCAGCCCGTGAGGAGTGCGGTCTTTGATGGCGAGATCGTCGCCATCAAGGACGGTGCGCCGGACTTCCAGGAATTGCAGGCGCGCATCAACCTGTCGAAGCCGGCCGAGGTCGAGCGCGCTGCTGCGATCACTCCCGCGTACTACTACGTGTTCGACCTGCTCTACCTCGACGGTTACGACCTGCGGCAGGTGCCGCTTGTCGAGCGCAAGGCACTGCTCGAGCGCACGCTCGCGCAGGGCGAGCACCTGAAGTACGTCGAGCACGTATCGGCCGACGGCGACGCGCTCTACGAAGCGGCGACCCGCATCGGCTTCGAAGGCATCGTCGCGAAGCACGCCGCCAGCTCGTACGAGGCGGGCACGCGCAGCCGCGCCTGGCTCAAGGTGAAGAGCGTTGCCGAACAGGAGTTCGTGATCGGCGGCTACACCGAAGGCGAAGGCGCGCGCACATCGACGTTCGGCGGACTCCTCGTTGGCTACTACGACAGCGACGGCGGCCTGCGGTTCGCATCCAGCGTCGGCTCCGGCTTGAGCGACCGCATGCTCACCGATCTCAAGTCGCGTCTGTCGAAGCTGCGCGTCGATGAGCCGTCGTTCGTCGATCCTCCCACCGTCATCGGCGGCCGCTGGGGCGGCGGCAAGGCCGCGCGCTGCGTGTGGGTGAAGCCGGAACTCGTGGCGCAGGTGCGCTTCGCTTCGTGGACGCGCGACGGCAACCTCCGCGCGCCCGTATTCAAGGGTCTGCGCACCGACGTCGACCCCGCCAGCATCCGCCGCGAGACCGCCGCGCACGAATCCGTCGACGTCATCGTCGACGAGCAGACGCCGCGCGACGCAGGCGGCTCGATCGAGCGCACCGTCGCGTCGATCGTCGATCAGCTCGACAGCATCGCGAAGGACGAGTTCCCGCTCGATGTCGACGGCATGCGCATCAAGCTCACCAATCTCGACAAGGTGTTCTGGCCGGCGACGAAGGACCACCCGCCGCGCACCAAGCGCGAGTTGGTGCGCTACTACGCGCGCGTCGCGCCGTACCTGCTGCCCCACCTGAAAGACCGGCCGCTCACGCTCACGCGCTACCCCGACGGCATCGGCGCCGCCGCCTTCTACCAGAAGCACTGGCCGTCGAAGTTCCCGCGCGAGTTCCACGTCGACCGCGTATCGCTCTACTCGTCGCACAACGATGCCGACGGCGAGTACATCCTGGTCAACAACCTGCCGACGCTCATCTGGCTCGCCCAGCTTGCCGATCTGGAGATCCACGCGTGGATGGCGCGCGTGAATCCGGAGCCGGACGCGCACAGCCTGCCGGCGACGTTCGCCGGCTCGGAGGAGAACCTCGACCGCAGCGTGCTGAACTATCCCGACTTCATGGTGTTCGACCTCGACCCCTACATCTATGCCGGCACGGAGAAGAAGGGCGAGGAGCCCGCACTCAACAGGCGCGCCTTCGAGAAGACGCGCGAGATGGCGTTCGCGCTGAAGGACCTCCTGCAGCAGTTGCGGCTGTCGTCGTTCGTCAAGACGACCGGCAAGACGGGCCTGCACATCTACGTCCCCGTGCTGCGGCAGCACACCTACGACGAGATCCGCGCGGCCAGTGGCGCCCTCGGCCAGTTCATGGTGCAGCAGCACCCGGACGACCTCACCATGGAGTGGCAAACGCCGAAGCGCACGGGCAAGATCTTCTTCGACCACAACCAGAACACGCGCGGCAAGACGCTCGCCGCCGAGTACTCGCTCCGTCCCTCGCCCACCGCCGCCGTCTCGGCGCCCGTCACGTGGGACGAGCTCGCGCGCGCCTACCCGACGGACTTCGACATCGATAGCGAGCCAGAGCGCCTCGCCCGCGCCGGCGACCTCTGGTCCGGCATCCTCGACGCTAAGCAGGATCTGCAGGCGCTGCTCGACGCGAAGTGACGATGCGCTTCGCGCGGTACCCCCGGCTCGGACGAGACCGTAACGCCGCCTGCGAGTAGACTCACTCCGAACGCCTCGAACGCACACACGGAGAGATGACCATGATCGACTTCGCGCTCTCACCCGAGATCAAGGAGATGCGGGCCAAGGCCAAGGCATTCCTCGACGAGCACATCATCCCCAACGAGGCCACGCTCGGGCAGCACGACGCCGAATCGGAAGCGCTGATGAAAGACTTACAGCAGCGCGTCAAGGCGATGGGGATGTGGGCGATCTTCATCGGCCCGGAGGCGGGCGGCACCGGCAAGGGCTTCCTGCCGTACGCGTTCGTCAACGAGATCCTCGGCCGCAGCCCCTACGCGCCGCGCGCCTTCGGATGCCAGGCGCCGGACACCGGCAATGCCGAGATCCTGCACCAGTTCGGCACGCCGGAGCAGAAGGAGCGCTGGCTGAAGCCGCTCGTCAACGCCGAGATCCGCTCCTGCTTCTCGATGACCGAGCCCGAAGTCTCCGGCGCCGACCCCACCGGCCTGCGCACCCGTGCCGTCCGCGATGGCGATGAGTGGGTGATCAACGGTCACAAGTGGTTCACCAGCGGCGCCATCGGCGCGAAGTTCGCCATCGTCATGGCCGTCACCGATCCCGATGCGGAGCCGCACGGGCGCATGAGCCAGATCATCGTGCCGTCAGACACGCCCGGCTTCAACATCATCCGCCCCGTGCCCGTCATGGGCGAGACCGAGGGCGCGCACTGCGAGATCCGCTACGACGACGTGCGCGTCCCCGTTACCAACACGCTCGGCGAGGTCGGCGACGGCTTCCGAATCGCGCAGAAACGCCTCGGCCCGGGCCGCATCCACCACTGCATGCGCTGGCTCGGGCAGATGCAGCGCGCGTTCGAGATCATGTGCGACTACGCGCTCAAGCGCGAAGCCTTCGGCAGCGTGCTCGCCGACAAGCAGACGGTGCAGAACTGGATCGCCGACTCGGCGGCCGAGATCCAGGCCTGCCGCCTGCTCACCATGCACGCCGCCTACAAGATCGACCAGGGCGACGAGGCGCGCGTCGAGATCTCGATCATCAAGTTCTGGGGCGCGCGCGTCCTGCACGACGTCATCGACCGCGCGATCCAGGTGCACGGCGCGCGCGGCGTCTCCGGCGACACGCCGCTCGAGAGCATGTACCGCCAGGCGCGCGCCGCCCGCATCTACGACGGCCCGGACGAGGTGCACCGCATGGTCGTCGCCCGCCGCGTCCTCCGCGAGTTCAAGGCCGGCCGCACGTGGGCGTTCGATTAGTGCCGGTCCAGGCTGATGGTGCGGAAGAGGCAGACCCCGCCGTGTAGGGGCACGGTGTGCCGTGCCCCGGCTCTCCGGGTGTGCTGCTGCGAATCTGTTTTCATAGCTGCAGAGAGTTCAACATGGCGCGCCGGCGCGTCACCCATGAATGAAAATGGAGGCGGCGCATTGGTAGGGGCACGGTGCGCCGTGCCCTCCTCCCGGTGCGCACCCGCGAATATATGTTCAAGGCGACCAGTTGCTACCATGAACCGGCCCTGAGTTAGCTCCCGCAGGAGGACCCGCATTGGCGAACGATGACCGCGCCGTCGGCGGAGGACGGCTGTCACGCTCACTCGTGCCCGCGCAGCTCGCGCGTCGCGCCGCCCTCCGCTGGGCCAGCTCGCAGCTCACCTGGGGCGAGAGCCGCGCGCGCCGCAAGCAGGAGTTCGTGATGCGCACGGCCCAGGATGTCACCGAGACGATGGGTGACATGAAGGGCGCCATCATGAAGTTCGGGCAGATCCTCTCGCTCATGAGCGGCATGCTGCCCGACGAGATGACGGCCGAGCTGCAGACGCTGCAGCGCAACGCGCCGCCCATGGCCTACAACCTCGTCGAAGACGTCTTCGACCGCGACTTTGGCGCGCCGCCCGAGCGGCTCTTCCGCCGTTTCGAGCGCGAGCCCTTCGCCGCTGCCTCCATCGGCCAGGTGCACCGCGCGACGACGCTCGACGGCCGCGAGGTCGCCGTGAAGGTGCAGTACCCCGGCGTGCAGCAGGCCATCGAGCACGACCTCGCCAACGTCAAGATGATGATGTCGCTCGTCGGGGCGCTCTCGCCCGGCATCGAGCCGGGGCCGATCGTGAGGGAGCTGAAGGAAGGGCTGCTCGGCGAGCTCGATTACCTGCGCGAGGCGGCGTCGCAGCAGCGCTTCTACGACCACTTTCGCAGCCACGCCTTCATCCGTGTCCCGCAGGTCGTCCACGAGCTGACGACGGCGCACGTGCTCGTGCAGGAGTTCATCGAAGGACGGCCGTTCGCCGACGCGCTCGACATGGACCAGTCGGGCCGCGACCGCATCGGCGAGATCGTCTTTCGCTACGCCTTCGGTTCCATCTACCGCCACCGGTTGTTCAACGGCGACCCTCATCCCGGCAACTACATCCTGCTCGATGACGGCGCGGTCGCGTTCGTCGACTACGGCTGCGTGGCCGAGTTCTCGGAGACGGCGATCGCCAACTTCGTGCGTGTGCTGCGCGCGCTGATGGCCGGCGATATCGAGGAGTGGCGCCGCGCCATCGTCGACATGGGCATCCTGCGCGCCGACGCGCCGTTCACGACCGATGAGCTGTACGAGCACATGCACTGGTACTGGGCGCCCGTCCTCGAGGACGAGCTGACGTTCACGCCCGAACTCGCGCGCGAGATGGTGCGCCGCAACACGCAGACGACCGGCCTGGGCGGCCGCATCAACCAGCACTGCAACGTGCCCGAGGGCATGGTCTTCCTCACGCGCATCAACTTCGGACTGTCGGGGCTGCTCGGAAACCTGCGGGCGCGCGGCCCCTGGCGCGGCATCATCCAGGAGTACATCGACGGTGCCGCCCCCTGCACGGACCTCGGACGGCTGTCAGCCGCGACCTCGCAGGGCCCGGGTGTGTGAGACGAGCGGCTCGCTACGACACCGAGGCGAGCATGCGTATGATGGGCCCGAAGATCATCTGCGATTCCTCCGGCCGTGCCGCCAGCGCGCTCAGCAATCGATCGATGGCCGTGAGCGATTCCGCCGCTGCCCCTCGCTTCGCAAGCGAGCTCCGGAGCGCAATCACGGCATCAATGACAGTTTTCGTGCCCAGGGCGTCGAGTTCATCGTCGGTGACGACCTCCCTTATGGCTCGCGACGCCGAGAGCGCCAACGTGACGAAGTCGCCCTCCACGTGGTACACGTCACGGAGCCGCCGAAGTTCTTCGAGGGGCCTCGCGTGCTCGTGCACGCGGATCTCGAAGTTGACAGCTCCGTCGGGCGAAGCCACCCGCAGGTAGCCACATCGATGACCACGGCGGTCGCCCCCGGCCGCGATGCCCGCCTCCAGTGCGATGAGCAGCCGCTCGTCGAGCGCGGACTCTTCGCTGCGCTCGAGCGCCTCGGCCACCGCGTTGACGACCGACTCTCCGGAAAGGATGTTTCCTGCGGCAACCCAGCCGGCGCCGACTCGGTGACCTCGCCAGTCGTCTGGACGGCCACCCGTAAATGCCGCCGTGTCGCCTGCAGCGTCGACGACCGCGACCTGGAAGCCGTCGCGCACGGCCTCGGCCTCTTCCGACAGCGCCTGATCGAGCGCGGTCTGCGCATTCAACCCGCTCCGCAAATGGCCGATGACCGCGGCCTGGAACGTGGGTAGCGTGTTGGCCTGCCCGGTCACGGCTCCAAGATCGGGCACAACCAGCGAGAAGAAGCGTGGCGACTCGTGGCCATCGAAGACGGGAAGGAACGTCAAGAGCACGTCGAAGCTCGAAAGCGCCACGCCGAGCTGGCCGGTGCGAGAGCAGCGGGCCGTGACGGAAAGCGTCATGAGCGTGACCCCCTGGGTAGTCGAACGGATGGATCGATGGTGGGGCGCACGAGCGCGTCAAACAAGGTGTGTGGCCTTGCTGTTTCCGCAGCGCCTAGATCGGCTCCAGGCGCGCCTGCGCCGCGACGCCTGCGGGCAGCTCGACGCGGATCGCGTCGCCCGGCCGCACCACGCCGCCTTCGATGACGATCCCCATCACGCCGGCCTTGCGAATGATGCTGCCGTCGTCGCACTTGAGCGCCACCAGACCGAGCAGGCGCTCGTCGACGGCGTCAAGCTGGTTGCAGGGATTGCGCACGCCCGTCACTTCGACCACCGCCGAGCCGCCGATGTGCAGCCGCGCCCCCGGCGCGAGGTCGAGCAGCGCCAGCCCGCGCGTCGTGATGTTCTCGCCCATCTGTCCCGAGGTGACCGTCACGCCGAGCGCCGCCACTTCATCGAACAACTCGCTGTGCATCAGGTGCACCTGCCGCATGTTCGGCAGGTCCGGCGTCTGCGCCGCGCGCGACCGATGCCGCACGAACGCGCCCGCGTGGTAGTCGCCTTCGACGCCCAGCCCGGCGACCAGCATCACCTGCTCGCGGCTAATCTTCGGGATCCCCGGCGTCTCCTTGCTGCTGACGCCGACAACGGTCGCTGCAATCTCGGTCATGGCTTTCCCTGTGTCGTGAAGAACTACAGACTACAGACTACCAACTACGAACTGCCGCCATACCGCCGCGCGCCCGGGAAGTCCGCGGCCTCTTCCTTCCGCTTGCCGCTCCACTCGTCAATGGCAATCCGGTACACCGTCGTCCGCGCCAGCTCCTCAGGCACGATCCGCGCGTAGTCGTCGCCGGGGCGCAGGTGCCCGAAGTACTTGGCGAGCAACAGGTAGAGCGCCCGCTCCTGTTCCTCGGCCGACTCCACGATAGCGATCGTGCCGAAGACCGTCACGCCGGCGTACTCCACGCTCATCCCGAGCGCCGTATCGGCCGGCAGCAGCCTCCCCATCTCGCTGATGCTGAAGCAGCACCGGCGGTCGCCTTCGACGTTCGAGCGGGTGCGCCCGGCCTGCGCCGTGTGCATGTAGATCGCGTTCGCCGCCTCGTCGAAGACGAACAAGTTCGAGTTGATGAACGGCTGCCCGTCCGAGACCGTCGCCAGCGCGCCCATCGGCGCGCGATGCAGCATCGCCGCGATCCACGCATCGTCTTCGATGGCGCGGTCGCGCCGCCGGACGTCACTGTTGGGGCGTGCGCCGTAGTCGCGGGCCATGTCCTACCTCCTGGCGAAGCTTAGCAGGCGCGTTCTCGCGCCAACCCGGGCGTGCCTTCACGCCGCGCCCGCGAGGGCGTACACTGGCGCGCGATATGACCATTCACCCGCTTCTGCTGGCCCTTGACCGAGACGGCCTCAACGACTGGTTCCGCGACCACGGCACCGCCGTGCTCGGCACGCTCGCGCTGACGCTGCTGGCCGCGTTCCTCGTGCGGCGCATCGTGCCGCACGCGCTGCGGCCCGCCGTCGTGCGTCAGATGACCGGCCGCCCGCCCGAGGAGGTCAACCGCCGCGTGGTGACGCTCAGCGGCGTCATCATCCACTCGTCCGAAGTCGTGCTCGTCGCGTTCGCGTTCTTCACGATCATGCCCGAATTCGGCTTCGATATCCGCGCCGTGCTGGCCGGCGTCAGCATCACCGGCATCGCGCTGGGCCTCGGGGCGCAGTCGCTGGTGCGCGACGCGCTCAACGGCATCTTCATCCTCAGCGAGAACCAGTACGCAAAGGGCGATATCGTCACCGTCGCCGGCGTCACTGGCACGGTCGAAGACGTCACCCTGCGCCGCACGCTCGTCCGCGATTTCGATGGTGTGCTCTTCACCGTGCCCAACGGCGCCGTCATCGTCTCCGCCAACTTCACCCGCGACTACTCGCGCGTGCGCGTATCGATACCCGTGGCGCCATCGAGCGACATGGCAAAGGTGCGCGAGGTGGCCGACGCCGTCGGCCGGGCCCTTGCCGAGGACCCGCAGTACCGCGAGATGATCCTCACGCCGCCGGCCTACCTGCGCGTCGACAACATCGACATGATGGGCGTGGCGGTGCAGGTCAACGGCACCGTGCAGCCCGGCCGCCAGTGGGAGGTCGCCGGCGCGCTGCGGATGCGGCTGCTCGAAGGATTCCAGCAGGCTGGCATCAAGACCCCCTGGGGTTAACACCTGTGACCGTGGCGCCGCTTTTCAGCCCGAGTACGGCGAACACGGTAGTGCCCGGTGCATTTGCACCGGGCATTACCTGTGATATCGCGGACCGACGACCCTTCTACGGCGTCGAAACCAGCGTCATGGCGTTGTAGTTCTGGCCTGGTGTGTTGTTGCACGACCAGTTGCCGCTGGTCTTGGCGTAGATCAGCGTCAGGCACTTGCCGATGGCCCGCTGCCCGAAGGCGTTGGGGTGCACGGACTCCTGGGCATCGCCCTGGCAGCATCCTGTGTTCACCCAGCGGACCCACTCGTGCGTTATGGAGTTGGGGCTGCTCGTTACGAGCGATGAGCTCGTGTGGCAGACTTCGTGGCCGTTGAGCGCGTTCCGCACGTCGAGGAACTGCACGCCCTTCTCGGCCGCGACCGAGCGCATGCTATCGACGATGTAGGGAGTGGCGGTGTTCTTCGCCCACGTGAAGTCCGCGTCGTAGAACGGGCAACCGCCTGTCCACCAGCGGTCGCTGCCGGAGTAGCGGACGTTCGCCGCAGCCGGCACCGGCGAGGAGTATCCCGCGATGACGAATCGCCACTGCGAGGGGCTGTAGCCGGCCTGGGCCATCACCGCGCGCACTTCGTCGATCGCCTTGCGAAGGCCGGCCTGCGCGGACGGCATCGCCGACTGCAGCGCGGCCTGTTCAGCCTGGTTGCAGTCGCCGAGCCCGAGCACCCAGCTCGATGCGCAGTTGACCACGCGATCTGCGAATCCCACGTCATTGGCGAGGATGGTCAGCACGACCAGCTTGACGTTCTTCTGCTGCGCGATGGTCAGCAGCTGGTCCGCCTGCGGCGCCTCGCCCTTGAAGCTCTGGCCGCCTTGCGAAGCCCGCCAGATGTTCTTGGTCTGCGCGCCGGAGCACGCGATGTTGATTTTCTCGTTGACTGAGATGCCCGCGCTCTTGATCGTCGCGACGTCGGAACGATGGCATCCGTTGCTGGCGGTGGATCCGTAGACGCGAGCGGCGTCGTACGAGCAGAAGATCCCCCACGTGCAGCGCGCGGCGCGGTCCGTGCCATCGCGCGTGCCGAACATGTTGAGGCTGTTGCCCTGCCAGCGGCCGGCCTCTCCCGAGATGAAGCTGTCGCCCAGCGACACGATCGCCGTCGTAGTAGTGCCGGGTCCCGCTTCGGACGGTTGGGCCGGCGAAACCGCGGCGGCGAGTAGCGCGACCGCAACCGCGACCGCTAATGCCGGGCGCACTCTCATGTGCCTCTTGACCATCGTCCACGCCGTCAGGATCACGATGTCTCCTTCCACTACGTCCGGTTTCCTCTCCGGATTGGCGTCGAAGTTACGCCTCGATCCACGTGTTGTCAAGACGGAGTCGTGGGTACGGGCCGGCACTCCGGCGCGGCCCCGTGCGAATGACTGCACGATGTGCCAGGTCGGTGCTACATAACGGTGAGGATCACAGCCGTGGCCGGATGAAGTTCAAGCTCGCTGCGAGCGATCGTGCATCGTGAAGTCGAGGCGCCGTGCGGTCGAAGCGACGGGCGATCACCCCGCCGGCGTGGCCCCGGTCCGATCGCCGACTTCCTGGCGCAGCTGAATGAAGCGCATCACGTCGCCGCGGTTCAGCATGCCTACCAGCTCCCGCCCGTAGACGACGGGCAGCTGGTTGACGTCGTGCTCCGCCATCAGCCGCAGCACCCGTTGGAGATTCTCGTCCGGCGCGACGGTGTGAAGGCGGCTCGCGGGCGTCATCGCGCGGTAGACGCTTGTTGTGGGCCACTGGTCGCGCGGCACCTTGCGGATGTCGGTGAGCGTCACCAGCCCCGCGAAGTCACCCGCCGCGATCACGGCAAAGCAGCGCGCGTTCCGGCGCAAGACATGCTCCTGCACCAGCTCCTCGACGTTGACGTCTGGCGGTACGGCGTGCACTTCGGTCTGCATCACGTCGCGCACGAGCACGCCGGCCAGCGTCGTTTCGACGACCAGTTGCTCGTAGCTCGCACTCGACGCGTTGCGCAGGAACATGCCGATGAGCAGCATCCAGATACCGCCGACGAGCGCTCCCAGGAACGTGTAGACGACACCCAGCCCCATGATTCCGTACGCGATCCACTCGCCGGTGCGCGCGGCCGTGCGCGTGGCCGCAAGCCGGTCCTTGTTGCGCGACCAGACGAACGCCCGGAAGACGCGGCCGCCGTCCAGCGGGAATCCCGGCAGCATGTTGAAGACGGCCAGCGACGCGTTTATCACCGCCAGGTCCGCGCAGATGCCGGCGACGCCGTCGTTGACGGGCCGCACGAGCGCCCACAGCCCGGCGAACAGCGCGCCGAGCGCAAGGCTCATCGCCGGGCCCACGATCGCGATGCGGAATTCGAGGCCGGCGGTGTCGGGCTCCCGCGTCAGGTTCGATACGCCGCCGAACACGAACAGCGTGATGGTCTTGACCGGCAACCCGTTGCGGTTCGAGACGATCGCGTGAGACAGCTCGTGCGCCAGCACCGACAGGAAGAAGATAACCGACACGAACGCGCCGCCGAGCCATCGCTGCGCGGTGGACCATTCGGGGTAGAACTTATCGAAGATGGTGGTGGCGAAGGACCACGTCACGATGGCGAAGATGAAGATCCAGCTCCAGTGGATGCCGATCTCGATGCCAAAGACGCGGCCGAGCTTGATCGAACTCCCCATGCGCGATCGTCCCTTCCTGTGCAGCCATCCGCCGCAGCCGATGGCTTGCTTCATGATACGAGACGGCGCCCAGCGCTCTCATTACAGAAGCGTGTCGAAGGCGCATTGGCCGGTACGAAGACAGGGGCACGCATGTGCCCCTGATCACCTTGAATGGCGCTGCGCCCGGCTACCCGAGCTTCTCGCGCAGCATCGCGATGCACTCGCGGATGGTCTCCTGCCGCCAGTTCGCCCAGATCGGCCCGTTCTGGAAGGCGATCTTCTCCTGCTTCGCCGCTTCCTTCTCCTCGGGCGTCATGTCCGGCTTGTTCATCCGCTGGTACATCGGCCTGAGCAGGTCGTGCATCTCCCGGTTGGCCAGATCCGGCCGCTCGGTGAAGTGGCAGATGTACTCGAGAGCTTCCGTGTAGAACACCGCCACCGGGATCGACTCGTGCTCGCCGCCCTTGAGGAACTCCTCTATGAGGTCCTTGTTCTGGTCGCGCATGAACATCCGCAGTTCCATGCCCGTCGCCTCCGCCATGCGCTGGAACACGGGTAGCCCGCGGAACACGTCCGGGCACCAGTCTTCGCCGATCACCATGATCTTCGCTGGGCCGCCCGGCTTCGCCATCAACTCCTTCAGCGCCGTCGTGTCCTCGGCGGATACCGTCGTGGCGCCGTAGTTCTCCTCGAAGCGCTTCTGGTTGCGCTCGATCGCCTGCAGGTACGCGGCGTACGTGAGCCCCTGGCTGTAGCGCTCGGGCGTGACCGCGCTCTGTTTCTGTTGCACCATGGCGGATTCCTCCTGGTGAGCGGGCGTCGGAATCGCAGTGTAACATCTACTGCGCCGCGCGGACTATCGATCGCTGCCCCGTGCTATCCTGCCGAACAGTGAACGACCCCGAAACGTCCCCCGCGACACAGGCAAACCGGTCCCCGCGCGGCATCGCCGCTCGCTGGCGCAAAGACCTTGTGTTCTTCGCAATCGCCGCGGCGATCGTGGCGCTGGACCAGTTCACGAAGTCCCTGGTGCGCGGCAACCTCGAGCTGTACGAGCAGTGGCCAGATACGGCCATTCTGCACACGCGCATCATCCACGTGGTCAACAGCGGCGCGGCCTTCGGCATCCTGCAGGGGCAGACGCCGTTTCTGATCATCACGAGCCTTCTCGGCCTCGCCGCCATCGTCCTTTACTACATCTACCCGCCGATGGAGCACGGCCTGATTCGCGTCGCGCTCGGCATGCAGCTCGGCGGCGCCATCGGCAATCTCATCGACCGCGTGCGGCTCGGCGAAGTCACCGATTTCGTCGATGTCGCCGGCTTCCCCACGTTTAACGTCGCCGATGCCAGCATCTCGGTCAGCATCGCCGCCGTGCTCCTGTTCTTCGCGCTGCAGGAGGTGGACGCGACGAGAACCGCCAAACGGCCGCCCGATGCCGGAACCGCAGCACATCAACAGGATTGAGCTCGTCGCCGCCGAGGCGGGCGAGCGGCTCGATGTCTTCGTCGCCCGAAGCATCGATGGCCTCACCCGCTCGCGCGTGCAGCGTCTGATCGAGGACGGCCACGTCGCCGTCGCCGGCCAGCGGGCGAAGCCTTCACTCCGGCTCGAAGCGGGGCAGCGCGTGAGCGTCGATGTCCCGCCGCCCGAAGAAGGCATCGCTGCCGCCGAGGCGATCCCGCTCGATGTGCTGTTCGAGGACGGCGACCTGCTCGCGGTGAACAAGCCGCCCGGCATGACCGTGCACCCCTCGCCCGGACACACCCACGCCACGCTGGTCAACGCCATCCTCGCCCACTGCACCGACCTCTCCGGCATCGGCGGCGTGCTGCGCCCGGGCATCGTGCATCGGCTCGACCGCGACACGTCGGGCGTGATCCTCGTCGCCAAGAACGACGCCGCGCACAACGGCCTCGCGCGCCAGTTGAAAGAGCGCAGCGTCGAGAAGACGTACCTCGCGCTGGTTGAAGGCACGCCGAAGCGCGCCGACGGCGTCATCGATGCCCCGATCGCGCGCGACCCGCGCAACCGCCAGCGCATGGCCGTGATAGAGGGCGGCCGCGAGTCGGTGACGCACTACCGCGTCGTCGAGCGCTTCACCGGCGCCTCGCTGTTGGAAGTGCGGCCGAAGAGCGGACGCACGCACCAGATCCGCGTGCACATGGCGGCCATCGGCCACCCGATCGTCGGGGACAGGGTGTACGGCAAGCCGTCGCGCCTGGTCCCGCGCCAGTTCCTCCACGCCTGGCGCATCGCCTTCACCCACCCCAGTACAAACGAGAAGATGCAGCTCGAAGCGCCGCTCGCGGCCGATCTCGAAGCCGCCCTCCGCACGCTCCGCGCCGCTGGGTAGCCGAACTGCCGGGCCGCAACGTCCAGCTCACAAGAGGCTCACCGGGTCCACGTCCACCACCCAGTTCGCCGGCAGGACAAAGTCCCGCACCAGCGCCCCCGGATCGCGCCCGCGCAGCAGCAGTTGCCACCGCCATCGCCCGCGGACGCGCGGCACGTACGACGGCGAGGGCCCCAGCACGTCCACGTCGCTCCCGATCTCGGCCCGCCGGTGTGACAGCGCGCGATGCACCCGCATCGCATCCTCGCGGGCGAAGCGCGGGTTCGGATGCGCCAGCGTCAGCCGTACGAGCCGCGCATACGGCGGGTAGCCGGCCTGCCGGCGCCCTTCCAGTTCTGCTGCGGCGAACCCCTCGTAGTCGTGCCGCGCCGCCAGCTCGATCGCGTAGTGGTCCGGCGTGTAGGTCTGGATGATCACGCGGCCCGGCCGCTCGCCGCGGCCCGCGCGTCCCGCCACCTGCGTCAGCAGCTGGAACGTGCGCTCGCCGCTGCGGAAGTCCGGCAGGTGCAACCCGACGTCGGCGTTCACGACGCCCACGAGCGTCACCGACGGCATGTCCAGCCCCTTCGCCAGCATCTGCGTGCCGATCAGGATGTCGGCCTCGTGCGCCAGGAACGACGCCAGGATCTGCTCGTGCGCGTGCCGCCCGCGCGTGACGTCGCGGTCCCAGCGCAGCAGCCGCGCGTACGGGAACGCGCGCGCCGTCTCCGCCTCCACCTTCTCGACGCCGACGCCGAGCAGGCGGATGCGCGGGCTGCCGCACTGGCGGCAGGTCGCCGCGATCCGCGACTGGCGGTTGCACTGGTGACACACAAGGCGGTCGTACTGCTTGTGGAACGTCAGCGCGACGGCACAACTGCTGCACGCCGGCACGAAGCCGCAGTCGCGGCACTGCACGTGCCCCGCCATCCCGCGCCGGTTGAGGAAGAGGATCGCCTGCTCGTGCGCCTCCAGCGTGCGCTCGATTGCGCTCTTCAGCGCCTCGCTGAACATGCTGCGGTTGCCCGCTTTCAATTCTTCCCGCAAGTCGACGACGCTGATCTGCGGCATCGCCGCCGATGTCGTCGGCCGCGTCTTGCCGTCGGCGCCGGCGACGGGCCGCACGCGCTCCGGGAGCGACAGCAGCGTGTACGCGCCGCGCGCCGCAAGATCGTACGACACGACGTCCGGCGTCGCGGTGCCGAGCACCACCACGGCGGCCTTCATCCGCGCCAGGGCGATCGCTGCATCGCGCGAGTGGTAGCGCGGCTGCGCGTCGTGCTGCTTGTACGTCCACTCGTGCTCTTCGTCGAGGATGATCATCCCGAGGTCAGGCTGCGGCGCGAACACCGCCGACCGCGAGCCGATGACGACGTCGTAGCCGCCCTGCGCGATGCCGTGCCACTGGTCGAACATCTCGCCCTCGCTGAGGCCACTGTGCAGCACCGCCACCCGCTCGAACCGCTCGCGGAAGCGCCGTACCGTCTGCGGCGTCAGCGCGATTTCCGGCACCATCACGATCGCCCGACGCCCCGACGCCACGCAGCGGTCGAGCGCATCGAGGTACACCTCGGTCTTGCCGCTGCCCGTCACGCCGTACAGCAGGAACGTCTCGGACCGCCGTGCGTCGATCGCGGCGCAGAGCGCACCGGCGGCCGCGGCCTGCGCGGGCAGCAGTTCCGCCGCGGGCCGGCGCGTCACGGCGAAGTGCGCGAGCGGGTGCCGCTCGACCGCGCGCTCGCTCAGCGTCACCGCGCCGACCGACGCCATCCATTGCGCCGTCTGAGTGTCGATGCCGGCGGCGCGCAACGCCGGCAGCGTCGCCTCGCCTCGCTCGCTGAGCAGCGTCAGCGTCGCGTGGGCCTGTGCCGAGCGGCGCGTCTGCGTCAGTTGCCGGATCTCGTCCGCCGCTTCCGCTTTCGAGATGCCAAGCCCGATCGAATGCCCTTCGCGATCGGGATGCACCACGCCGGCGCGCAGCAGCCGTTCGAGGTTGGCGCGGCTGCCCGCGAGGCGCTGCGCCTCCTCGGACGGGATCTGGCGCTTCTGCAGCAGCCGCTCCAGCACGGCGCCGCGCCGCGAGCGCTTCGGCGGCTCCGCGGCGTCGATGCGCTTCCTCGCCTCGTCCGGCGGCACCGCCAGCTGGGCAACCTCAACGCTCTTCGGGCCGATGCGCGGCCGCGCCAGGCTGTACTCGCGCACGGCCAGCCCGCGCCGCTCCAGTTGCGCGACCAGGCTGTCGATGTGGGTGAGCTTCATGTGCGCGCGCAGCGTGTCGAGGTCGCGCGCCGGCGCGCCAAACGTGGCTTCGAGCAGGTCCAGCGCCCGCTGCGGCGCCTCGATTCCGGCGATCTCGTCGCGATCGACGAGCGGCTGCAGCAGGGTCAGCGGCCGCCGCTCGAAGCCCGGCGGCAGCATCAGCGCCACCGCGTCGAAGATCGGCGCCACGTAGTAGTCCGCGATCCACTTCGCCAGTTGGATACGGTCCTCATCGAGCAGCGGCCGCTCGCCGATCAGCGATCGGATCGCGCGGATCTTCTCCGGCGAGGAGAACACCGGCGTATCGTGTACCTCCACGATGATCCCCTGCAGCGTCTGCCGCCCGAACGGGACGTACGCCGCGTGGCCGGCGCGCGCGTCGAGCCCCTCCGGGATGCTATAGCTGAACGTCTGGCGATGGGGGAACGTCGAGTTGACGGCGACTTCGGCGTAGCGCATGTGCCTCGGGGCCGGGTGGGCGACAAAAAGGGAAGGCGTCTTGCCTTCCCCGGATGATACACGTCGAGTGGCGGAAGCCTACGTCCGCGCCTTCTCCTTGATGCGGGCGGCCTTGCCGGTGAGTCCGCGCAGATAGTACAGGCGCGCGCGGCGCACCTTGCCCTGGCGTACGACCTGCACTTTTTCGAGCCGCGGCGAGTGGATGTTGAACGAGCGCTCGACGCCCACGCCGTGCGCGATGCGCCGCACGGTGAAGTTCGCGCCCGCACCGCCCATGTTCCGGCGGATGACGACGCCCTCGAACACCTGCGTCCGCTCGCGTTCGCCTTCGACGACCTTCGCGCTCACGCGCACGGTGTCCCCGGCGTTGAACGGCTCGATCGCCGCGTTCTCATTCAGTTCGACCAGGTGGCTTACGTCCATAACTGGGAAAGGATAGCGACCGTCCGCCGAAGCCGCAAGAATCCCCGTCGCCGAAGCTACGCCGGCAGACCGCGGAACTCACCCGCCAGCCGCCGCCCATCGAGATCCAGCACCGTCCACGCCGGCATCGGCATAGCGCGCCACAGGCCGAACGGGTCAGGCAGCCGCAGCGTCTCTGCGAGGTACGCCGTCATCACGCGCCCGTGCGACACGGCGGCCGCCGGGAACGGACCCTGCTCGATGATGCTCACGGCCGCCGCGAACCGCGCCGCCGCCGCCGATGCGCGCTCCGCGCCTCGCACTGCCACCTCTGGCTTCGCCAGGATGTCGCGCACCGCTTCCGAGAACTGGTTCGAGTTCGCGATCCACTCGTCGAAGCGCAACTCCTCCAGGCCGTCGACCACCGACGCGTTGAGCCCGCACGCCTCGGCGATGATCAGCGCCGTCGCCTTTGCCTTTGATTCGGCGCTCGTGTAGACGGCGCTCAGCCCCCAGCCACGTGCCATCGCCGCCAACTGCTGGGCTTCGGCGATGCCACGCTCGGACAGCGTCCATTCGGACTGTGGCGCGTTCGGCTGCAGTGTCGGGGAGGCGTGGCGAAGCAAGTAGAGCGGTCGCATGGGTTAGACCGGCACTCCCGTCAGAAACATCAGCCCGCGCGCCAGCACTTCGCCGACGACCACGCCGCCGACGGCGATGTAGAGCAGCCCCGTGGCGGACATCATGGCGTTCTCGTTCGCCGGGTACCCCTTGCTGGAGACGAAGGACATGGCGCCGAGCGCCGCCGGGAACAGCAGGCCGATTGTGATCCGCAGCCAGAACGCGGGGTTCGAGCCGAGGCTCGTCGAGCCCAGGAACGCCGTCGCCTCCGGCACCTCCCGGGCCGGGATCAGCATGTTCATGATGAGCAGCGCTGCCTGCAGCGCGATCGTGCCGACGAGCAGTAGCGTCAGTTCCGCCAGCGGCTCGCGGGGCAATCGCGGCGTCATCAGGTACCAGTGCCCCAGCGTCATCGCCATCACTACGGCGCCTACGGCCACCGTGCCCGATGCCATGCTCAGCAGCACGCCTGCGTAGCCCCAGGTCGGCAGGCTCACGTAGTAGGAGATGACCGCCACCAGGCCAACGCCGATCGCGGCTGCGCCCGCGCCCGTGATCAGCGACATCTCCTTCTCGCCGCGCCACACGAACCAGTTGTACGGCAGCGTCGCGATCAGGAACACGATGCCGGCGATCTTCACCCAGCTCAGCAGATCCTCATCGAGCCGGTAGCCGCCGATGACGGACTTCGGGTCGAGCGCCATCGAGTTCAGCACCATCACCATCGCCCCAACGCTGACCATGGCGGCGCAGAACTTGATGAAGCTGTCGGCGACGCGTCCGCGCCACTGCGCGAGCAGGCACACAAGCAGGCTGCCGACCGAAAACTCGACCAGGACGATGAACGACGTGTACGGAAGAGCGTCGAGGTTCATGGCGCTCAGGTTACCGTTTCGCCGCGGCACGAGACAGCACGCGGACGCATCGCTCCGGTGGCTGCGGGCGGCCGCGTACTACTATCGACTGCATTGCCACTTGTAACCGGCGGTCGATGAGCGTAGGATCGCGATCGATCCAGCAACTGGAGGCCCGGCCATGCGGCCCGTACCCGAATACGACGCGAAGAGTTGGCTCCTGAAAGCGCTGCGCGAGACCGCGCACGCCATGGAGTCGCTGATCTGGAACATCGACGACGACGAGCTCGATCGCCGCCCGGACGGCGACGAGTGGTCGCCGAAGGACTTGATCAGCCACATGTCCGAGATGGAGCGGCGTTACATCGACCGCCTCGAACGGATGGTGCGGCTCGATGACCCCGTCATCGCGCCGTTCGATGCCGATTCCGTCGAGCCGAAGCACCCGATCGATGACGAGGCCGTGTTCGACCTCATGGACGAGTTCTCGGTGCAGCGCCGCCAGTCCGTCTACCTCCTCTGGACGCTCGACGACGAAGACTGGCAGCGCCGAGGCGTCCACCCGTACCTCGGCCCGCTGACCGTCACGCAGGTCGCGCGCGAGATGAACGAGCACGACCTCTCGCACCTCTGGCAGTTGCGCCGCCTCTGCGATCGCTTCGAAGCCGCTCCCGCGTGACACGCTGGTTCCCAATTTCTCGGGTTTGGCTGTAAGCTTCCCGGCATGGGCATTCTGCCGATCCGCATTGCCGGTGACCCCGTCCTCCGCGAGAAGGCGAAGAAGGTCAAAAAGGTTGATGACGCTTCGATCCAGAAGCTGATCGACGACATGATCGATACCATGCACGCCGCCCCCGGCGTCGGTCTCGCCGCCCCGCAGGTCGGCATCTCGCTGCGCGTTGTCGTCATCGAGACGCCGGACGATGGCCTGATGGCGCTCATCAACCCGGAGGTCGTCAAGTCGTCCGGCGAGCGCCGCGTTATGGAGGGGTGCCTCTCCGTCCCCGGCTACCAGGCGGAGATCACCCGCTCGCGGCAGGTCACCGTCAAGGCGCTCAATCGCGAGGGCAAGCCGATCCGCCTCAAGGCCGTCGATACGCTCCTCGCGCAGGCGCTCGAGCACGAGATCGACCACATCAACGGCGTCCTCTACATCGACTACCTGACGGACGCCGACGAGCTGATCCCCGTGCGGCGATCCGTCGACGATGACAGCGAGCCCGAAGAGGTCGAGGTCAGCCTCGCCTGACGCCGTGTCTTCGGTGAAGGCAGGGGCTGGAAGGACAGAGGGGAGCGCGCGCTCCCCGTTTCGTTATGAGAGAGTTCCGCGCCCCCGGCAAGCAACGTCTGCTCAATCGCCTCGCCGCTCTTGCGAATGCGGCGGGCATCGACGCATACATCGTCGGCGGCGCCGTGCGTGACGGGCTCTGCCGCCGCTACACGCCCGACCTCGATCTCGCCGTCACCGGCGATGCGCTGGCGTGGGCGCGATCGGTCGCTGACGCGCTCGGCGGCCATTTCGTCGTCCTCGATGACGAGAGCGCGGTCGCCCGCGTGGTCCTGCCGAAGCATGCCGCAGTCGAGTACATCGATATCGCCGCGCTGCAGGGCTCGCTTGAAGAGGATGCCCGCCGCCGTGACTTCACGATCGATGCGCTCGCCGTGCCGCTCACCGGCAGCGGCGCTCGCGAGGTGATCGACCACTGCGGCGGCCTCGCCGATCTCGACGCGCGGCTCGTGCGCATGAACGGCCCGGACGTGTTCGATGCCGACCCGCTGCGCCTGCTGCGCGCCGTCCGCATCGCCGCCGCCCTCGGCTTCGATATCGAGCCTGAGACGATGGCTGCCATCCGCGAGCGCGCGCCGGAGTTGAACCGCGCCGCTGCCGAGCGCCGCCGCGACGAACTCGCGCGCATCCTCGCGATCGAGACCTCGTACGGCGCCCTCCGCCTGCTCGACGAGGCGCATCTGCTCGACGTCCTGCTGCCGGAGGTGGCCGAGGGCAAGGGCGTCTCGCAGCCGGAGCAGTTTCACGCCTACGACGTCTTCGAACACAGCCTGCGCGCCGTCGAGGCCGTGGACGCCATGCTGGCGACGCACGCCTCGGTCGGCGGCTGGCTCAACGAAGACATGTGGCGGCATTTCGACTGGCGCGTGGCGGAACTGACCCGCTACCTCGACCACGAGATGAGCGAGGGCCGCAGCCGCGGCGCGCTGCTCAAGCTGGCGGCGCTGCTGCACGACGCGGGCAAGCCGCGCACGCGCTCGGTCGAGGCGGACGGCCGCGTGCGCTTCCTCGGCCATGCGGACGCCGGCGCCGGCATGGCGCGCCAGATCATGCGCCGCCTCCGCTTCTCAACGCGCGAGATCGCGTTCGTCGAGATCCTGGTCGCCGAGCACCTGCGGCCGGTGCAACTGGCGCAGGCCGGCGAAGCGCCGACGCGGCGCGCGCTCTACCGCTTCTACCGCGATCTGGGCGATGCCATGCCCGCCGTGCTGTTCCTGGCGCTCGCCGACGCGGCCGCCGCGCGCGGCCCGGCGATGACGCGGGAAGGGTGGTCAAGGCAGGTGGCGTATATGAATGGCCTGCTTGTGCGTTCCATGGAGGAGGAAGGTATAGTGCATCCGCCTCGGCTCATGTCTGGACGAGACATAATGGCTGTCCTCGGCATCCCCGAGGGACCGACCGTCGGCCGGCTGCTCGAAGCGCTCGAAGAGGCGCAGGCGGCCGGTGAGGTGCACGACAAGGAGCAGGCGCTGGCCCTCATCCGGGGCTTCGCGCGGGAAGGGTCTGCAGGGCGATGAACGCGGCGGAGATCGGTTTTCTCGCCATCATCGGCATTGTGATCGCCTTCTATCTGATCGTCCTGCGGCCGCAGCAGCAGGAGCAGAGCAAACAACAGAAAGACATCAAGGACCTCCAGGTGGGCGACGAGGTGCTGACGACTTCGGGATTCCTCGGCACCGTCAAGGAGGTCAACATCCCGGAATCGGGGCCGGTGCAACTGGTCATCGATTTCGGCAACGGCGTGGTGATGAACGCGCTCACGTCCGCTGTGGCCCAGCGCGTGGCCGCGGGCCAGACGGTATACTCGCGGACGTTGACGAAGACGGAGGAGAAGAGTAGCTGATGCGCAGGTGGTGGAACCGTCTTTTCGTCGTCATTGTCTTCGTCATCGCCGGCCTTTCGATCTACGCCGTTTGGCCGGACGAGCCGGACCGCTACCTGCCGAGTGCCATCCCGTGGCCGTCGGGCCGCGGCTTGCCGGGCAAGATCGGCCCGCTCGAGCTCCCGTGCCACACGTCCGACACCAGCAGCACGAACCCTTCCGACAACTGCCGCGGCATGACGCTGGGCCTTGACTTGCAGGGAGGCTCACGCATCCGCCTGCAAGCCGACGTCACCGGCCTCGACGTCACGCCCGAGGACATCGACCACGGACTGGACTTCGCTAAGGAGGTCGTCGAGAAGCGCATCAACCCGTTCGGTGTTGCTGAGTCCCTGGTGCAGCGCTCCGGCAGTGACGGCCTGATCGTCGAACTGCCCGGCGTTACCGCGCAGACCGCGCGCGACATCACGCGCCCGGCCGTGCTGATGTTCTGCGAAGCCTTGCAGCAGGGCGGCCAGGCCGGCGGCACAGGCGCACAACTCGCCGCCGTCAACGACGGCAGCGCCATCTACTACAAGCCCGGCACCTGCGAGCCGGATGTCGACGCCGCGACCGGCATGGTGGCCGTCAAGGGCCTCGATGGCCATCCCGCCAAGGACGCCGAAGGCAACATCCTCCGCGTGCAGCCTTCATACGTGACCTACCAGGGCGGCATCAGCGACAACCTGATCTGGACGCCCGCGAAGGGCGACCTCAACGGCGCCTCCACGACGATGACCGGCGCCTATCTCAAGTCAGATAGCCGGGTCGATTTCAGTCCACTCGGGGCCCCGGTCCTCGTGTTCAACATGACGGGCGATGGCGAGAAGGTCTTCGGTTCCTTGTCGCAGCGGCTCATCGGGCTGCCGCTGGCCACGTTCCTCGACGGCGAGCCGGTCCGTGGCGAGGAAGGCAGCGTCATCGCGCCCACGATCAACTCGGCGATAACGGACTCCGGACAGACCACCGGCCTGGCGTTGGCCGATGCGAAGCGGCTGCGCACGTTTCTCAACAACGGCGCCTTCCCGATCCCCCTCAAGGTCGTACAGCAGCAGGACGTCGATGCCACGCTCGGCGACAAGGCCGTGCTCCACTCCGTCCAGGCCGGCCTGGTGGCGATGCTGCTGATCATGGCATTTATGGTCCTCTACTACCGCCTGCCCGGCGTCCTCGCGAGCCTCGCGCTGGTCGTCTACACCGCCGTCGTGCTCGCGATCTTCAAAGTCGGCATCCCCGGCTCCGGCCCCGTGACGCTCACGCTCGCTGGCATCGCGGCGTTCGTGCTGTCCGTCGGCATGGCGGTCGACGCCAACATCCTGATCTTCGAGCGCACGAAGGAGGAGCTGCGCTTCGGGCGCAGCCTCATCCCGGCGGTGGAGGCGGGCTTCGACCGCGCCTGGTCGTCGATCCGCGACAGCAACATCTCGACGCTGATCACCTGCGGCATCCTGTACTGGATGGGCAACCAGTTCTCGTCGAGCCTGATCAAGGGCTTCGCGCTGACGCTGGCCATCGGTGTCATCATCAGCCTCTTCTCCGCCATCACGGTGACGCGCACATTCCTGCGCCTCGCCATCGGCACGCCGCTGGCGCGCCCGCTGTGGCTCTGGACCGACGATAAACCGGACGCCGAGACGCCCATGTCGACGCGCGCCGTGACGGGCATGGAGGGCGCTGAGAATGCTTAACCTGGTCGCGAAGCGCAACTGGTTCTACCTGTTCTCGTTCCTGCTCGTCGTGCCGGGCGTCGTCTCGCTGATGATCCCGCCGCGCCTGAAGCCGGGCATCGAGTTCACCAGCGGCACGACGTTCTCGTTCCGCTACGCGGAGCAGACGTCGAGCGAGCAGGTGAAGAACCTCATCTCAGACCTCGGCCACTCCGAGGCGCGCGTACAGCGCACCGGCGATAACCAGTTCCTCGTGCAGACCAGCGAGGTCGAAGGCTCGGCCACGACGCCCGCCGTCGGCCCCGCGCTGCCGTCCGAGCGCGAGGCGATCGAATCGGCGCTCGGCAAGCAGCACGGCGGCTTCCTCGATACACAGGGCAACCCGACGACGCAGTTCACCGAGTTCTCGTCGGTCTCGGCCTCCGTTTCGAAGGAGATTGGCCGCAACGCCGCCATCGCGGTGCTGCTGGCGTCGGTCTTCATCACGCTCTACATCACGTATTCGTTCCGCAACGTGCCCAACTCGCTCCGCTTCGGCATCTCGGCCATCGTCGCGCTGTTGCACGACGTGGTGCTCGTCGTCGGCGTCTTCTCGATCCTGGGCAAGATCTTCGATATCGAGGTCAACACGTTCTTTATCACCGGCCTGCTCACGGTCGTCGGGTTCAGCGTCCACGACTCCATCGTCGTCTTCGACCGCATCCGCGAGAACGTGGCGCGCGGCGTCATTCGCACCTTCCCGGAGGCCGTCAACCACAGCCTGCTGCAGACGATGGGCCGTTCGTTCAACACGTCGCTCACGCTGATCTTCTCGATCCTGGCGCTGTTGCTGCTCGGCGGCGGCAGCATCCGCGACTTCCTGCTCGTGCTGCTCGTCGGCGTCAGCACCGGCACGTACAGCTCGGTCTTCATCGCCAGCATGTTCCTCGTCACGTGGCAGCAGGGTGACATCCCCGCCCTCTGGCGCCGCATGACCGGCCGTACCGCCGCTGCCCACCCCGCAGAGGCCGCCGCCGAGTAATCTCCACCGCAACACACAATGAAGAAGGGGCCGCGCGCAAACGCGGCCCCTGTTTTGTTGTTGTCGTGTCTGGCGGCGCAGCCGCCCCGTAACCCTAGAACCTATAACCTAACACCTATAACCTACCGCCCCCGCAGCACCCGCCCGTCGCCCGCACGGCGCGTGATCCGCAGCCGGTCCATCTGCTCCAGCAGCGCCTGCGCCTGCCGCCGGCTCGTCCCCAGCAGGTCGCGCGCCTGCGCCAGTGTCACGGCGCCATACTGCTCGATGTGCGCGCGCACCTGCCGCACCATCTCCGTGAACGCCTCAGCCTCGACATGCACACCGTCGCCGGCATCGACGACGCGGCCCGTCTCGACCAGGTAGGCGAGCAACTCCGGCTCCAGTCGCTCGCCGCTCGCCGCATCGCCGGACGGCGCGCGCAGCGCCGCCACGTAGCGATCGATGCGCGTCTGCTGCTCTGCGGTCGGACTCGGCGCGAAGCCCGCGCGCGCCGCCGTCCCGCCGGTGATGCGGATGTCGGTCAGCAGGCCGGCGACCTGCGCGAACGCCGCCGCCTCGATGCCGAGCCGCGTGCGCAGCTCCTCCCGCGGCATCCCCGTCCGCAGCGGGTGCTGTGCGTGATAGGCGTCGAGCATCTCCGTGGACGCCGAGACCAGGCGCCTCAGGTACTCCGCCGTCATGACGCGAGCGCCGCTGCCTTCGCCAGTGACGACGATCCTGCCGTCCGCCCCCAGTTCCAACAGTGCCGCATTAACTTCTTCGCGCGGCAGCGCGAGGCTCGCGGCGAGCGACGGCGCGTCCGCGAGCGGCCGCCGGGTCACTGCCTCGTAGATCGCGTCCGGCACGTTCGACAGCAGCACCTGCAGCGAGGCCAGCACCGCGGCATCGCCGCGCCTGTGCCGCCGCGGCGCAGCATCCGCGATGACGCCGCCCGCGACGGTGTCGTTCGGCGTCCGCAACACGAAGCGGTCGCCTCGCATCGCCGCCACAGGTGCGTCGAGCTTGATCTGCGCCCAAGCCGTCGCGCCCGGCCGCAATTCGTTGCCTTCGAGCAGCCGTACGAGCGCATTCGCTTCGTCAGCGTAGCAGTGGAACGTGACCGCCATGTTGTGCCGCAGCGGATGCCGCAGCCCGGCAAGCGCCCGCAGCCGCACGTCCAGCACGTCCGTCGCCCGCACGGCCCCCGGACGCGACAACACGAGCCCGCGCCGCAGGTCGTCCTTGGCGATGCCGCTGACGTTCACGGCCGTCCGCGTGCCCGGCTGCGCGTGCTCCACTTTGTCGCGATGCGTCTGCAGGCCGCGCACGCGGCCGCGCACGCCTCCGGGCACCAGCTCGATCTCGTCGCCTATGGCCAGCTCGCCGTCGATCAGCGTGCCGGTGACCACGGTGCCGAAGCCGTCGATTGTGAACGCCCGGTCGATCGGCAGCCGTGGCCGGCCGATATCGCGCTTCGGCGGCAGCCCTTCGACCGCGTCCGCAAGCGCCTGCCGCAGGTCGTCGAGCCCCGCGCCCGTCAGCGACGAGCACGGCACGATCGGTGACCCCGCCAGCGTCGATCCGGCAAGCGTCTCCTCGATGTCGGCCGCAACCATCGCCAGCCAGTCGTCGGCGACGAGATCGCGCTTCGTGAGCGCGACGACGCCGCGCCGCACGTCGAGCAGGTCGAGGATTGCCAGATGCTCGCGTGTCTGCGGCATCACGCCGTCATCGGCCGCGACCACCAGCAGCGCAAGGTCGATGCCGCCCGCGCCCGCCAGCATGTTCTTGATGAAGCGCTCGTGCCCCGGCACGTCGACGATGCTCACGCTACGGCCGCCCGGCAGCGTCAGCCACGCGAATCCGAGGTCGATCGTCATGCCGCGCGCCTTCTCCTCGCGCAGCCGGTCGGGGTCGATGCCGGTCAGCGCCTCGACGAGCAGCGACTTGCCGTGGTCAACGTGGCCGGCGGTGCCGATAACGTACATCGCCCGTAAGGTAGCAGGTTCGGTGATCGGTGCGCCCTCGCCGTACATCATGCCCCGACGGTGGATCGCGCCCGCAGATGAACATGAAAGCGGGCGGGCCGAAGTAGGGGCACGGTGCGCCGTGCCCACCGTGGGGTGCGCCCTCGCGAACCCACCTCCAGCCCACGGTGCGTGTGCAACCCGGATTTTGAGATGCGCCCGCTGGCTGCTACCCTCCAGCGTGCATGTCCGATCGGCGGACACAGCTCGGCTTCGAAGGGCGGCGGCCCGCGAAGTGGAAAGTGCCGACCAAACTCGCGAGGGCGGCGGCCCGCGAAGTGGAAAGTGCCGACCAACCCCGCGAGGGCGGCGGCCCGCGAAGGGGAAAGTGCCGACCAACCCCGCGAGGGCGGCGGCCCGCGAAGTGGAAAGTGCCGACCAAACTCGCGAGGGCGGCGCCCCGCGAAATCGAAAAGTGCCGGCCAAACCCGCGGGCGATGCGTCCCGCAAAGTAGGAAGTGCCGACCAAACCCCGCGCCGCGGCTTCGAGATGGCGGCGCCGCCTATCTGGACGAGGTGCATGGCGAATAACGTAGGACTCGTCTACGACCCGATCTACCTCGAACACGAGACCGGCGCGCACCCGGAGAACCCCGACCGCATGCGCGCGACGATGGCCCTGCTCGAAGAATCGGGCCTGCTCGCGCGCCTGGCCCGCATCAACGCGCGCGACGCCACGCCGGCCGACTTGGCGCTGGTGCACGACTCGCGCTACGTCGAAGCGGTGCACCGCGCCGCACAGGAGGGCGGCGGTTGGGCCGATCCCGACACGCTGATCACGCCGCGCTCGTACGATGTCGCCGCCCGCGTCGTCGGCGGCACGCTCGCCGCGCTCGACGCGGTCGTCGCAGGCGAGGTCGCTTCCGCATTCTGCCTCGTGCGCCCGCCTGGGCACCACGCGTCGTCCGCGCAGGCCATGGGCTTCTGCCTCTTCAACCACGTCGCCATCGCCGCCGCGTACGCCCGCCAGCGTCACGGCATCGAGCGCGTCGCCATCGTCGACTACGACGTGCACCACGGCAACGGGACGCAGGACGCCTTCTACGGAGACCCGGGCGTGCTCTACGTCTCGACGCACGAGTTCCCGTTCTACCCCGGCACCGGCCCCGCGGCCGAGATCGGTGCGGGAGAAGGCCGCGGCTGCAACGTCAACATCCCGATGCCGCATCGCTCCGGCGACGCGCACTATCGCCGCGCGTTCGAAGAGATCGTCGTGCCGGTGTTGCGGCGCTATGAGCCGCAACTGATCCTGGTCTCCGCCGGCTACGACGCCCATTTCGCCGACGAGATCGCCGGCCAGCAACTCAGCGTCGATGGCTACGGCGCGCTGGTGTCGATGATCGTCGACGCCGCAAGCGAGCTCTGCGACGGCCGCGTCGTGGCCGCGCTCGAGGGCGGCTACCACCTCGTGGCGCTCCCCTGGTGCGTCCGACGCACGATCGAGATCATGCGCGGCGACGCAGCGACGCCCGACCCCCTTGGCACCGTCCCGCCCCGCGAGCCCGTCGGCTTCGATGCCATGCTGGCCGAAGTAAAGGCGCTGCACGAGCCGTGACGGAGCTGTCCGCGGTCGGCTCTCAGCCGTCAGGAAGAAGCTTTCAGGGATAAGACCCCACAGCTATCAGCCACGCGACACCTCCCACCGTCGCGGACAAGGATTCGACGAGGCGGCGTGCACTCCGGTCCGAACGAAACGCGACGATTGTCCCGTTGCTGACAGCTGATAGCTGACAGCCTCCGCCTGCCGTACACTCCCTCCATGACCGTCCGCACCCGCTACGCCCCGAGCCCGACCGGCGTCCCGCACATCGGCAACATCCGCACCGCGCTGTTCGACTACCTCTTCGCGCGCCGTCACGGCGGCCAGTTCATCGTGCGCATCGAGGACACCGACCGCACGCGCCTCGATCCGGAAGCGGTGCCGAAGATCCTCGAAAGCTTGCGCTGGCTCGGCATGGACTGGGACGAAGGCCCGGACATCGGCGGCCCGTACGGCCCGTACGCGCAGTCGGAGCGCGTCGATCTGTATCGGCAGGCGGCGGACCGCCTGATCGCGCAGGGCGACGCCTACGAGTGCTGGTGCTCGGCAGCGCGGCTCGATGAGATTCGAGCGGCGCAGGCCCGCGACAAGCAGCCGCCGAAGTACGACCGCCGCTGCCGCGAGGAACCGGGACGCGCCGAAAGCCGCCGCGAAGCGGAAGCCGAAGGCCGCGGCTGCGTCGTGCGATTCAAGACGCCCCTCGCCGGGGCCGTCACCCTGCACGACGCGATCTTCGGCGACAGCACGTTCGATCTCGTCACGCTCGACGATTTCGTCCTGCTCAAGTCGGACGGCTTTCCGACCTATCACCTGGCCTACATCGTCGATGACGAGCTGATGAAGATCACCCACGTGCTGCGCGGCAACGAGTGGATCTCCTCCGCGCCGCGCCACCTGCTCATCTACCGCGCGCTCGGCTATGAGCCACCGGTGCTCGCGCACCTGCCGCTGATCCTTGGCCCCGACGGATCGAAGCTCAGCAAGCGTCACGGCGCAACCAGCGTCTTCGAATATCGCGACCAGGGCTTCCTGCCCGACGCGATGTTCAACTTCCTGGGCCTGCTCGGCTGGTCGCTCGATGACAAGACCGAGATCATCTCCCGCAGCCAGTTCATCGAGCACTTCACGCTGGACCGCGTCGTCAAGAACCCCGCCATCTTCAACGTCGACAAGCTGACTTGGATGAACGGCATGTACATTCGCGAGATGCCGGAAGCCGAACTCGCGGAGACCTTCGCCGCCCGGCTCGAAGCGGACCTGCCGCCGCGCATCGCCCGGCCGCTCGACCGCGGCATCATCGCCCGCGTCACGCCGCTGATCCGCGAGCGCGTCAAGCTGCTGTCGGAGGTCGCCGGCTACTGCGACTTCTTCTTCACCGACGAGCTGCACTACGCGCGCGAAGAACTGCTCGGCAAGGTGTTCAGGGATCGTGCCGCGGACGCAGGGCAGGCGCTCGGCGCCGCGGCCCAGCGCCTCGCCGCCGCTACTTCGTGGACGCACGACGTGCTGGAGTCGGAGATGCGCGCCCAGGCCGAAGCGCTCGGGCTGAAGGCGGGCGACCTCTTCTCGCTCGTGCGCGTCGCCGTCACCGGCCGCCGCGTCACGCCGCCGCTGTTCGAGAGCATGGAGATCCTCGGCCGCGAGCGCTGCCTGGCGCGCATCGAGGCCGCCACTGCGGGCCTCTCGTAGGCGTGCGCGCCGGTTGTCCGGCTTCGAACGGCCATGCTAAACTGCCCCGCGTACTGGGGATTCGTCTAATGGTAGGACAGCGGATTCTGGATCCGTATGTGGGGGTTCGAATCCTCCATCCCCAGCCAATCGGCGCATTCGTCTAGCGGCCCAGGACACCGCCCTCTCAAGGCGGAGATCGCGGGTTCGAATCCCGCATGCGCTACCACGTACTCAAGAGAGGGTCGAGCGACGCGCTCGGCCCTCCTTTTCGCAGTTCTTACTCCACTTAGCCCGCAGGCTCGTCCAGCCCTAGGAGCTCCCGGGCACGCGCCACGTCGCGATACTGGACGTGGAGTTCAGGCGCCGGCACGTGGGTAAACGAGGCGACGTTCTTCACGAGCACGGGGATGCCGAAGCCCTCCAGCTTGCCGCGCATGACCTCGGCCTCCGTGTCGGTCTCGGCTTCCACGAGGAGCACTACGTCGTCCGGCGCCGGCGGCTCGTCCGAGTCCACGAACATCCACCGATACCACCAGCGAAGCGCCGCCATGCCGCCGATCGTCGCCGCCAGGCCCGCGGCCGCCAGCACCCATATCTCCCACATGCGCGCATCATCGCATGGGTGCGGGCGCGGCCACCATCCTGAGTTCGGCGCCCGCCCGGTTCGCGAATTCGGCCTCTGCATGGTGCGAAGCCGCTTCCATCGGAGCCGAAATGCCGCCCCTGGTCCGACATGCGTCGCCGCCGAGCCTTCAGCCCCAGCGCGTGCGGCCGACACTAGCCGTAGATAGGAGGCGAGATGGGGGTCTCGCGTGGTGTCCGGACGAATTCGCGCCGGCGTCGATCGCAGCGCGGCCAGAGCCTGGCCGAGTTCGCGATGGTCGTGCCGGTGTTTCTCATTCTCCTTTTCGGCGTCGTCGATTTCAGTCTCGGGCTCAAGGCGTGGCTCACGGTGACGAACGCCTCTCGCGAGGGCGCCCGGGTCCTCGTGCTCGGGCAGTCCTGCACGCAGGTGACCGACCAGGCCAGGAACGTGGCTAGCTCGCTCAGCCCGGCCGTTTCGGTGACGATCACACCGTCATCCTGTACGGGCAGTTCCGGCGACGCCATGACCGTGACCGTCAGCTACACATACAATTCCATCACGCCGTTGGGGAACTTCGTCAACCTGCTGACCGGCCCGATCACGATGACCTCCAGCTCGACTATGAGACATGAGTAGGAGGCATCCGGCGATGCGCCTTGCCCTTTGTCCTCTCCGTGCCGCGCCGTCGCTTCATCGCGACACGCGCGGCCAGATACTTGTCCTTGCCGCGCTCGTGCTCGTTCTCTTCATCGGGGTAGGTGCCCTCAGCGTCGATGTCGGCTTCTACCTGCATGAACGGCAGAACGTCCAGAAATCGGTCGATGCCGGGGCGCTTGCCGGCGCCGCGTTCTTGCCGGATGACGCCACGGGCGCCGCGGCCGCCGCGGTGCAATTCACGCTCGCCAACGATCCGGGCCTCACCGCTGCGGACGTTCTGGTGAGTTTCCGCTGCCTGGTCGGCGATCGAAACGGCGACGGCGTGCCCGATGCCAGTGACATACCCGCCGCCTGCGACCCCGGCGCTGACGCTTCCTGGACCGTCAGGAACGGGCAGGCCGTGAGTCCCTGCATCCCCGCCAGCGGCGACAAATGCAACGTCATTCGTGTGAGCGCAAGCAACACCATGAGGTTCTATCTTGCGCCCGTGTTTGGCAACAACGACGGCGACACCGGCAGCTTGAACGGCGCCGCCTGTAGCGGTGCCTGCGGGGGGCCGCCGAGCGCGCCGGTCGATGTCGCGCTTGTCATCGACCGCACGGGCAGCATGAGCAGCACCGACATGACGAACGCGAGGAACGCGGCGAAGTCGCTCCTGCAGATCTACGATCCGAACCTGCAGTGGGTGGCGCTGGGACTGCTCGGCCCGAGCCGGACCGGGACGTACTGCAGCGGCGCGAACTCCCCGGCGCCGGTGATGGGCGCAAGCAGTAGCCAGTACGCCACCGCGAACTGGATGCCCATTGGGCTGACCGGGAACGGCGCGCCGGTGAACGAAGCCTACGTGGACGCGAGCGGCGTGCTGAATCCCAACAGCCTCATTGTGAAGGCGATCACCTGTTTCAACTCGTCCAGCACCGGTACCAACCTGTCTACTTCCATGAAGAAGGCGAAGGAGTACTTGCTGGCGCCCGGTAACGGCCGCGCGGGCGTGAAGAAGGGGATCATCTTCGAGACAGACGGCAGCCCGAACTACAGCGGCGCCGGTGCTGCGAGCGACTACACCTGCCTGGCCGCCGCCACCGAGGCCACTGCCGCCAAGGCGGCCGGCATCGAGGTCTTCACCATCGCCTTCGGCCTCGGTAGCGGCGACAAGTGTCCCGACTCCTCCGGCTTCTGGAACAACAAGCCGGTTGGCAACCTGCTCGCGGCACAGGCGACGTCGTCGACGGATGAGGGCTGTACCGCCGCCGAGAACGCGGATGGCGACCATTACTTCTGCCAGCCGAAGACAGGCGACCTGACGTCCATCTTCCAGGCGGTGGCAGGAGCGCTGGCCGGCGGCGCGCGTCTGGTCTCGCTTCCCGAATAGCGGCCAGGGCATTCCGTCGTGCGGCGGCTGATCGTTGGCGCTCGCCCATCCGCCAGAACTGTCAGTGCCGCAACACCAGGTCCGCCAGCGAGTGCCCGTCGTGCAGCCGCTCGATCGCCTCCGCCAGCAGCGGTGCAATGCTCACGGTCTCGATCGGCAGCCCGGTGTCAGTCGGCAAACGGACGCTGTCCGTGAAGACGAGGCGTCGCAACGGCAGCTGCCGCAGCCGCTCGATCGCCGGCCCGGCGAGTAGCCCGTGGGTGGCCGCGACCGCCACTTCGGCGACGGCGCCCGCGGCCATAACTGCTTCGTACGCTGCCAGCACCGTGCCCGCCGTCGTCACCATGTCATCGATGACGAGTGGCCCCCGCCCGGCGACGTCGCCCGTCACTTCGCGCGCCTCCACGTCGCGCCCGCTGACGCGCTGCTTGTGCACGATCGCTACCGGCAGGTCGAGCAGCGCTCCGTAGCGCTCGGCGAGCTTCGCCGCGCCGAGATCCGGCGCAACGAGCACGGCGTTGGGCGCCAGGTGCGGACGCAGCGCATCCGCCAGCAGGTGCGCCGCCGTGAGGTGCTCCACCGGGATGCGAAAGAACGCCTCATCGGCCGCGCTGTGGAGATCGACGGCCACCAGGCGGATGACGCCGCTCGCCTCGATCATCTGCGCGACAAGGCTTGCGGCCACCGATTCGCGGCCGTGCGCCCGGCGGTCCTGGCGCGCGTATCCGAAGTACGGGATCACGGCCGTGACCCGTGCGGCGCCCGCGCGCAGGCACGCGTCGGCTATCTGTAGCAGTTCCATCAGGTGCTCATCGACCGGCGGGCTCGTCGGCTGCACGACGTACACGTCCCGCCCCCGCACGCTCTCGCCGATCTCGACGTGAAGCTCGGTGTCCGGGAAGCGGCAGATCTCGCTCTGGCCGAGCGCGCGCCCCAGCCTGCCGGCGACCGCTTCCGCCAGCGCCACGTTGGCCGTGCCCGAAAAGATCGCGATACTCACGAAGGCACTTGCCCCTTATCTGTCCGGCGGCGTGCGTACGACTCGTGGAGCAGCCGCTCGACCTCCTCGTCCTCGGTCGGCTCGAAGTTGCGGTAATACAGCCCGACTGCCCAGAAGTCCTCGGGTGCATACAGGCACAGGACTTCGTCTGCCTCGCCGCGCAGCGCCGCCGATGCCTGCCGCGACCCCACCGGCACGGCCACGATCAACGTTCGTGGCGCCTGTGCCCGCACCGAACGCACGGCGGCGCGCATGGTCGCACCGGTCGCGAGTCCGTCGTCCACGATGATCACAATGCGGTCCTTGATTCGCGGGCCTGGGTGGCTGCCGCGGAATCGTCCCTCCCGCTGGCGCGCCTCGGCCTGCTTCTCGGCCGTCACCGAGTTCAGGTAGTCGTCGCTAATGCCAAGCTCGCTAATGATGTCGGTGTTGAGGAAGCGGCCGCCGTTCGCCGTCACGGCGCCGATCGCGAGCTCCGGATAGCCCGGCGCGCCCAGCTTGCGCGCCACCACGACGTCCATCTCGGCGTCGAGGCGCAGCGCCACTTCCGCGGCCACCGGCATGCCGCCTCGCGGGATGCCCAGCACCAGGACGTCCTGCCCGCGATACTGCTCCAACTGGTCGGCGAGGTACGTGCCGGCGTCGACGCGGTCGCGGTAGATGCGGCCGCTGTCCATGTAACGCGGCAGTCGCTCCGTCATCGTGCTGGCCTCCGTACCGGGGGATCGCCGGCCGCGATGCCGAACCGTTGACAGAACCACGTCACAGTTTGCTCCAGCGCCATTTCCAGCGTGCCCGGCTCCTCGAACAGGTGTCCTGCGCCGGGGACGACCCGCAACGTGATCGCCGCGCCCTCCTTCGCCGCAGCACGCACTTGCTCGAACAGCGGATCCTCGGACCCCACCAGCGCGAGCGACGGCACGCCGAGTTGCGCGAGATCATGCGGTTCGACCGGTGGTGCGCGCAGCACCATCGCCACCGGGCGCACGCGGTGGCTCATCGCCGCATCGATCGCGATCACTGCCCCCAGGCTCGATCCTGCGATGCCGATGCGGTCGCGGTCCAATTCCGGCTGCTCCTGCGCCCACGCGAAGGCGCATGCCAGGTCGTCGACGTACGCGCGCTCGCCGTCGCGTACGTCGCGCGTAGAGTCACCATGCCCGTTCAGGTCGAAGAGAACGGCGGCGATGCCGGCGTCGACGAGGCGCGCCGCGATGACCACGTTACGCGGCGAATCCTTGCTGCTCCCGAGTCCATGGACGAAGACCACGCAGGGAAAGGGCGGTGCGCCGGCCGGCAGCCACAGCCGCGCGCTCAGTTGCACGCCGTCGCGCGTCAGCACGAACTCCCGCTGCTCGCTCCGGTGCTCGTCCTCATCCGATCGCCGCATCGATTCCTCTGCTGTCGCGTGGAGCCCCGAACGGGCTCCATGTTGCCGCCAGTCCGATCGTAAGACGGCGCTCACGCATCCTGTCAGGGCCGAACGGGTGATGTCAGACGGCTGCAATCGCACGGCGGGCACGCCCGGCTCAGCCCTTGATCACACCCATCGGCCGCATCTTCGCCACGTTGCGCGAGATGCCCGCCCGCTCCAGCACCTCCACCACGTTCGCGACATCCTTGTACGCCTCGCTCGCCTCCTCGGCGAGCGCCGACCGGTTGTGGCAGCGCACGACGATGCCCATATCCGCCAGCCGGCGCTGTATATCGATGCCCTTCAGCACCCGCTTTGCCTCGTGCCGGCTGCGGATGCGCCCCGCGCCGTGGCATGTCGAGCCCCACGTCTCCTGCATCGCCAGCGGCTGTCCGATCGCCAGGAACGAGTAGCGGCCCATGTCGCCCGGGATGAGCACCGGCTGTCCGATGTCGCGGTACCGCTCCGGCACGTCGGGATGGCCCGCCGGGAACGCCCGCGTCGCCCCCTTGCGATGCACGCACAGCTCGACGTCTTCGTCTCCCACGCGGTGCCGCTCGATCTTCGCGATGTTGTGCGCAACGTCGTACACCAAATGCATGCCCATCTCCTGGGCCGTGCGATGGAACACATGCTCGAACGAGCGGCGCACCCAGTAGGCGATGTACTGCCGGTTCGCCCACGCGAAGTTCGCGGCCGCCGCCATCGCCCCCAGGTAGCGCTGCCCCTCCGGCGAACGGATCGGCGCGCACGCAAGCTGCTTGTCCGGCAGCTCGATGCCGTACCGGATCGACGCCTCCTCCATCACATCGAGGTAGTCCTGGCACACCTGGTGCCCGAAGCCGCGCGAGCCGCAGTGGAAGAACACGAGCACCTGGCCCGGCTCGCTGAGCCCGAACCGCGACGCCGCCGCGCGGTCGTAGACCGCGTCGAGCACCTGCACTTCCAGGAAGTGGTTGCCGGCGCCCAACGTGCCCAGCTGCACGTGGCCCCGCTGCCGTGCGCGGGTGCTGACCTCGTCGGGTGCGGCGCCTGCCAGGCAGCCGCCGCTTTCCGTCGCCTCAACGTCCTCCGGCCAGCCGAAGCCGCGATCGATCATCCACGCCGAGCCGCGCCGCATCACGTCGTCCATCTCCGCGCTCGATATCGAGAGGTCGCCCCTGCCGCCGAGCCCGGCGGGCACGCCGCGGAACAACTGGTCGACGAGCTGCTTCAGCACCGGCCGCACGTCGTCCTCGCCGAGGTTCGTGGTGAGCAGCCGCGTGCCGCAGTTGATGTCGAACCCGACGCCGCCCGGTGACACGACGCCGTCATCGGTGCTCATCGCCGCCACGCCGCCGATCGGAAAGCCGTAGCCCCAGTGGATGTCCGGCATTGCCAACGACCGCCAGACGATCCCAGGCAGCGTCGCGACGTTCGCCGCCTGCTCGATCGCCTGCTCCTCGCCCGCGATGTCGAGAAGTGCCTCGTCGGCATAGATCCGCGCGGGCACGCGCATGCCGGGCTTGTAGTCGGCCGGCAGTTCCCAGCGGTACGCGTCGACCCGCTGCAGCATGTCGCGCCAGTGCTTCGTCTGTGCCTGTGGCATGGCTACATGTCGAAGAGGACGCGGATCCGGTAGCCGCCGTCCTCTCGCTCGACCTCCAGCAGGTGGCGCGTGACGCCCTTGATGTCGCCGCCCAGCGCGTGCCGATCTCTGTCGATCGGCTCGCCGTGCGCCGTCGCGCGCAGTTGCATCGCCGTGTCATCGATGTCGACGTCGAAGCGGTGGAACACCAGGCCCTCCGTTTCGGTCAGGAACAGCAGCTCGAGCAGCCAGTTCGCAAGCAGGTGCGGCAGGTCCTGGCCGCTCGCCACAGTCTCGCGCGCTTCGAGCTCGCGCACGCCGTCCGGGTCGACCATGAGCGCATACATGCCTTCGGCCGTGTGCGCGAAGGCCTCGGCCAGCGTCGCTCCATGCGCCACGATGCCGGCGTCCGCCGTGTGCTCCAGGATCTCGAAGTCCGGCTTAGGCAGCGCCACTCCGCGCCTCCAGCATCAGTATCAGCCGGTGGCGGCCCGTTGTGCAGTGCTGATCGGGTGAATCCTGGCGCGCATCGGCG